>Ga0247725_1000041_pt1 | contig 211194 bp, 215 predicted proteins | sample OKSTACKMCFT3sol_FD_183021 | JGI IMG/M metagenome (GOLD analysis project Ga0247725, IMG submission 183021) | Subsurface sediment microbial communities from gas well in Oklahoma, United States - OK STACK MC-FT3-sol | ecosystem: Environmental > Terrestrial > Deep subsurface > Rock core/Sediment...
GTGCGGCCGGTCAATTCCTTCTTCCCACCGACTTGGGCGATGGTCGAGCGTAGCTGGTGATAGGACTCAATGCGGTTCTGCGAGCGGTGAACATTACGCTCCAGTTGCGGGTCGCGCAGGTAGCGCAACGTGTAGATGCTGCGCACCAGCTTGTCGAACTCGAAGATCGCGCGCCGCGTCGGATTCGGCGCGGTGTAGGTGCACAGTTTCCGGATCAGCGTGCCCTGCGTCATTTCCTTCAGGCCCAGCGTGGCGACGATCCGGTCGATGTTCGCCTTCTCGCTGACGATGAGTTGCCGGTCGATTTGGCCGACCGGCCGGATCAGGCACTTCTCGTACAGCGCCGGATCGTCGGCGCAACAATACAGCTCCTGCAACTGGTCGTCGAGGTCGGTGAAGCGCGGCTCGAAACGAAGTCCGAACCAGTGCAGGATGGCGAAGTTGGCCTTGTTGATGCTGTGCATGTCGCCGGTGATCGCGGTCGGCACGATGTCGGACGTGTTGCGATACCAGATGTCGAACACGTGGTGAGCCTCGTACTCATGCGCGCCAATCAGATAACCGTTCAGCGGCACGTGGTTGCACAAGAGCGTGTAGGCAACGACGCCCTTGCCGCGCCCGAAATACTTGCGCGAGTAGCGCGCCTTCACGGTCGGCCGTTCGACGCCGAATTTCTGCCCATCGACGGCGCCGTACAGCGCATCGAGGTCGAACGAGTAATGCGGGAAGATCGGCAGCGCGGCAATGGCGTTGCTGATGCGGTCGTTGGCAGCATGCAGCGACGCCTGGCGCAGGTACTGCTGGTAGGTATTTTCCAGCACGTGGTACGGGATGTCGCTGGTGCGCGCCATGACCTGGTTGCCGTGGTTCATCGCCTGCGCGATGATGACCGCCATCAGGCTGTCGGCATCCGCTACCTTCTTCGCGTAACGCGGCTGCAATGGCGTCAACGCCGACAGGAACTGGCACTGGCCGTTGACGAAGCGGAACACATCAGCGACATCGCAGAACGGCAGTTGCTCGTAGAACGCCTGCTCGCGCGCCTTCTGGTTTTCGCCCTTGGGCTTGCGCCAAGTCAGCTTCTGCGAGTCCTTGTCGTATTCCAAGTGCGTCAGCTTGCCCTGTTTCAGCTCGCGGTTGAACGCCAGCCATTGCGCGTGCAGCTGGGCCGCCAGCGCATCGAGTTGGGTATCGACCGGCTGCCGCAAGAACGGGATGTCCATCTGTGCCAGCACGTCGGCCTTCCCGTCCATCGAAACCAACTCGTCGGAGAAATGCCGGTGCTGCAAGCTGTCGTCGAGGTAGAGTTCGCCCGACTGGAAGCGCTTCCTGACCTGGCGGTACAGCCAGAACTCGTAGCGGTCGGCGTGCAGGCCAGTCGGCTTGCCATCGGCGTCGAAGGTCAGCAGGTACGGCCGCAAGCGTTTCGGCAGCGTGGCCGCCGGACATTCGGCGAGCGGCCGTTGCGACAGGCGCTGCTGTTTGGCGAACGCGCCCTTAGCCCAGGCCAGCGCCGCGAGCCACGGGCTGTCCGGATCAGTGCCGGCGAAGTCGAGCGCGACGTACAGCGGCCGCAGATGGCGTCGGATGCGTTCGGCCAGACCGTCCACCGCCTGCCAGTGCAGCGCCAGTTTGTTCAGCGGCTTGACGCTCATGCGCTGCGCGGTGCTTTGCAGCGCGTCCCTGGACATGATCTTGTAGGCGCGCTGGCGCACCTCACCGAACGGCGTCGGATCGGTCACGCTGTCGTCCACGTACAGCGACAGCAGGCGGCCAACCTGCGGCGTTTCCTGATGGCGTCGTACCTGCTCGGCGACGAAGGACTGCTTCGCGCCCGTTGTCGCGGCGCAACAGCCAGGCGGTGGAAGACATCGCCGACGCGGCGCGCCAGTTGGAATCGCTCGCGTCCAATCTGCAACAAGCCACGGCGAAATTCCTCGTTTAGCCGATCGCCGCCGGCGCGCCGCCATACAAGAAGGGAGACACAGCCATGCACGAGCACCACCCGATCACCGACCCCGTCTGCGGCATGACCGTCAAGCCGGAATCGCCGCACCGCTTCGATCACGCCGGCCTCGAGCCCGCGTTTGCCGGAAGGCGGTGCGCGCGGATTGGCTGCCTCGCCGTCCGCGAGAATGGCGTCGTAATCCTTGCGGCAGGACGCAAGGCGTTCGGGCGTCAGCACGCCGCCGCCTGATCGACCTCATGGCAAGCGGCGACCAGCAGTTCGATCAGGCGGTTGGCCCAAGCCTGCCCCATCTCCTCGAAGGCGTAGGTCAGTTCCCGCAGGTGATGGGCGTTACTACCTCATATTTCAACAATTATTTTTCCATCTGCCCGACAGTTGGTCAGGTGAACTACGGGAAGCGCCAATGGACCCTAACGTCAACGAGCATCTGATCTCTTTTCTGACCAGCCTGGCCATCGGCCTTCTGATCGGGGTTGAGCGTGAACGCGCCGGTTCGGCAATGGGGTTACGAACTTCGGCCTTGGCCGCGCTGTTCGGCTCCATCGCCGCCCTCGTCGGCCAGAGCGTCGGGGCGCCGTGGTTTCTCCCTGCCGCCTTGCTGGCCATGACGGGCATCATGGTTTTCGGTCAGACCGCGACCGGGGAGAGCGAGAGCCACGCTGGCCCCACCACACGAATGGCCATCCTGCTTTCGTTCACCCTCGGAGCGATGGTTTGGCTCGGCCACGGTCGTTATGCTGTTATGCTAGCCATTGCTGCCGCAGCGCTGCTCCATTTCAAGGCCGAACTGCGCGGCTTGAGTTCACGGATTACTTCCCGCGACCTGGTGTCGATCCTGCAGTTCGCTACGCTGAGTTTTATCGTGCTGCCGCTCCTGCCCAACGTCGGTTATGGACCCTATGGCGCTTTCAATCCTCACCACGTCTGGATGATGGTCGTCCTGATATCCGGCTTGAGCCTCGCCGGCTATTTGGCCATGCGTGCGGTCGGAGATCGCTTTGGCCCGCCCTTGCTCGGTCTGCTGGGAGGACTGGTGTCGAGCACCGCGACTACCCTGGTGTACGCCCGTCATGCCCGCCAGACGCCGACCATGGCGCTGACGTCGTCGATCGTCATTCTCATGGCCAATCTGGTCTTGTCCGTGCGCCTGGGCATGATCGCCCTTGCCATCGCGCCCTCCTTGATGGCGACCCTTTGGCCAGTGTTGGTCGGCAACCTGGTGGCAGGCGGCTTGGCGGTACTGTTCGTCTGGCATCGTTCGCGGACGGGGGGGCCACTTCTTTTGCCGGAAGTTGCCAATCCGACCGAGTTACGGGTTGCGCTGAGCTTCGGTGCGATGTATGCCATCATTTTACTTTTAGCCTCGTGGCTGTCCGATTGGGCGGGAACCCGCGGGCTCTACCTGGCGTCCGCCGTGTCCGGGCTGACCGAACTTGATGCCATCGCATTGTCGACCCTGCGCCTGTTTGGGAATGGGAAACTGGGCGCCGAGGTAGCCGCTAACGCGATCGGCCTGGCGATTCTCTCTAACCTGTGCTTCAAAACTGGCCTCCTCGCCTGGGTCGCAGGGCGCGACTTCCTGTTGCGCTGCCTGCCTGGGATGATGGCTATCGGGATAGGCATTGCAATCGGCATGGGGTGGGTTGGCTATGCTTGACCAATCTCTCGTGTAGTTACGGCTTGCAGCTCTTCCTACGGCTCTGCGCCATGTCCGCTGATCTAAAGGGTGCTGTGCTACGCAAGCTGGGTGATGAGCCAAGATGGGCGGGACTGAGGTTCAGACGCGAGTTGCCCCTCTGGCTAACGGAAATTTCGGCGGTTCCGGCTTACAACCCCTAGAACTTCGCTGCGTCCTCTGCGGTGCCGTCGTACCAGAGGCAGATCGTGTTCTTGCTGACCATGCTCGTCTCCCGCTTGTGAGCGGTGGTTGAGTCACGAAGGCTAGCCGAGTTTTTGGTCAACTGGCGCTACTGGTGAGCCTCCGTGCCATCGCGAACATGGGTGCCGCCCGGGTAGACCAACCAGCAACCTGAGCCAATTCGTGAGCTGACATTGTCGTCAATGTCGACAATGTCAGCTGCCGACTATACCCAAGGCTTGCTGAAAACTTGGTTGTTGGGAGGGGTGCCTGAATTGGTTAAGTATATGATTTTAAAGAAATAAAAATCAGATTTCGGCGGCATGGCATGACTTGGCACACCTGCTGCAAAAGAGCATTCGAGTCCAAAAGAGCAGCCCAACTGCTCGATCAAAACCCGATGGAGAATGCCATGTCTGCAGCAACCGCCACTTGCCCGACCACCGTGAAGACCTACCTGAAGCCGATCGATCGCGACGGGTTGATGGCCTTCGCTGAGAAGGGCCGCAACAACCCGGCCACCCGTGGCACCAACAAGGTCCACTCCGTCATGCAGGGCATGTACCGCAGCCTGAGCTATGTCGGTGATCACCAGCCGGTAGTGGTCGACGAGCCGCTGCACCTGTTCGGCGAGGACACCGCACCGGCCCCGGGCGAGATCGTCCTCTCCGGCCTGGGTGGTTGCCTGGCCGTGGGCATCACCGCGGTGGCCACCTGGAAGCAGGTGAAGCTGAGCAAGCTGGAAATCTTCCTCGAGGGCGATATCGGCAACCCGGCGGCCTGGGGTGCCGGTGGCGCGGAGATGCAGCCTGCGCAAATGGGCTTCCAGGAAATCCGTGTGAAGGTGCTGGTGGAGGGCGATGCGAGCCGCGAGGAGCTGGATGAGATCGTCAAGCACGCCAACTTCTACTCGCCGGTGGCCAACACCATGCGCAACCCGATCCCGTTCAGCATCGGCCTGGCCGACTGAGACTGACGCAACGCCCTGCGACCATTTTGCGGGCAGTCGCCAGTGCGGCGCTGCCCGGACACCGAACCGAATGAGGAACGCATCATGATTTCCAGCCGCGAAGAAGTGACCAAACTGATCCTGGCCGCCAAGGTCAGCAAAGGCCTGAAGTGGAGCCATGTGGCCGAGGCTATCGGCCTGTCCAAGGAGTGGACCACTGCCGGCTGCCTGGGCCAAATGACCTTCGACAAGACCCAGGCGGAAACCCTCGGCCAACTGTTCGATCTGCCCGACGAGGCGGTGGCCTGGCTGCAGATCGTGCCGTACAAGGGCTCGCTGCCGAGCGCCGTGCCTACCGATCCGCTGATCTACCGCTGGTACGAGATCGTCAGCATCTACGGCACCACCATCAAGGAGCTGATCCACGAGGAGTTTGGTGACGGCATCATGAGCGCCATCGACTTCTCCATGGATATCCAGCGCCAGGCCGACCCGAAGGGCGACCGCGTCAACGTGGTGCTGTCCGGCAAGTTCCTGCCGTACAAGAGCTACTGATTCCTGCTGCAGCCCATGCTCTCGGCCAGTTTCAGGCTGGCCGGAGCAAACCGGAGAGGATGGAACCATGAGCAACAAAGTGCTTTTCGGCCCGACGAAGCGGCAGCCTTGATGCAAGCTGGCAAGGCCGTGCTGATCGACATCCGCGACCCCGAAAGTTATCAGGCCGGGCACATCGTCGGCGCGGTCAATGTGCCGGATGTCTTTTCCTACCTGGCGCAAACCAGCCCCGAGGGGCTGCAGGCCTTGCAGGCGCAATTCGCCGAGCTGTTCGGCAACGCCGGTCTGGATGGCGAGAAAGTCGCCATCGTCTACGAAGATGCGCTGAATACCCGCTATGGCGGATCGTGCCGCGGCTTCTGGCTGTTGCAGTACCTCGGCTACCCGAAGGTCGGCATCCTCGATGGTGGTCTGCGGGCCTGGAAGGCATTCGGCGGCACGGTCGACATCGCGACGGTAACCCCCGCAGCGGCGTGCTTCCCCGTTCTGCCGCAGGCTGAGCTGCTGGTAACCACGGAGCAGATGCTGGCGGCACTGGCCGATCCAACGATCAAGCTGCTCGACAATCGCGACAAGGATGAATGGCTGGGGGAAAGCTCCTCGCCCTACGGCAAGGACTTCGCTCCGCGCAAGGGGCGCATCCCCGGTGCGGTCTGGCTCGAGTGGTACGAGCTGATGGATACCCGCAAACCGGTCGCGGCATTCAAGTCGGCTAGTCAGGTACGCGCCCTGGCGGCCGAGCGAGGCCTGACGCCTGATGACGAGATCATCATTTATTGCTTCAAGGGCGCACGGGCGGCCAATACCTACGTTGCCATGAAGCTGGCCGGCTTCGACAAGCTGCGCATCTATCTCGGTTCCTGGAACGAATGGTCGCGTGACGAGCGCCTGCCCATCGAAACCGGCCTGCCCAAAGGGGCCGTGCGTCTGCTGCCGCTGGTGGTCTGATTCGTGGCGCTGTCGGGGCGAGTCCTGGTCAGGGCTCGCCGCATTTGTTTCAGTTCCGAGGTGTGGAGTTAGTCGATGACAGGCGTTCGCTTGGGCCTGCGGGAAAACCTCGGCCAGTTTGGCCTGCTGGTACTGGTTAACGCCTTCGTCGGCGCCATGATCGGCCTGGAGCGCAGCATTCTCCCGGCCATGGCTGAGCAAGAGTTCCAGCTGGTGGCGCGCACGGCGATCTTCTCCTTCATCGTTGCCTTCGGGATCAGCAAGGCGCTGACCAACTATCTCGCCGGACGCTGCTCCGATCGTTTCGGGCGCAAGCCGGTGCTGGTGGCCGGCTGGCTGGTCGCCGTGCCGGTGCCCTTCATGCTCATGTGGGGGCCAGACTGGAGCTGGGTGCTCGCGGCCAATGTGCTGCTCGGGGTGAGCCAGGGGCTGACCTGGTCAACCACGGTGATCATGAAGATCGACCTGGTCGGCCCCAGGCGGCGCGGCCTGGCCATGGGCTTGAACGAGTTCGCCGGCTACCTGGCCGTCGCCGGTAGCGCACTGCTGACCGGATGGTGCGCCGCCGAGTTCGGCCTCCGGCCAGAGCCCTTCTACCTGGGGGTGGTCTATGTACTGGCCGGGCTGCTGCTGTCCGTGTTGCTGGTGCAGGAAACGCGTCAGCATGTGGCGCTGGAGGCGCGCAGCCAACCTGCTGTCGAGGGGATGGGGTTGAGTCAGGACGAGATTTTCCTCCGTACTTCATTGCGTGATCGCAACCTTTCCAGCGTGAGCCAGGCCGGGCTGGTGAACAATCTCAACGATGGCATGGCCTGGGGGCTGTTCCCGCTGTTGTTCGCTGCCGCCGGAATGACGTTCGGCCAGATCGGCGTGCTCGTGGCGATCTATCCGGCCGTCTGGGGGATAGGGCAGATCTTCACGGGCGCCTGGTCCGATCGGGTCGGCCGCAAGTGGCTGATCGTCTGGGGCATGGCCCTGCAGGCCATAGGTATCGGGGTGACGGCGCTGGCCGGGCAGTTCACGGGGTTTGCCCTCGGCGCCGTGCTGCTCGGCGCGGGCACAGCGATGGTCTATCCCACCTTGCTGGCAGCCATCGGCGACGTGGCGCACCCGACATGGCGTGCTTCGGCGGTGGGCGTTTATCGCCTGTGGCGCGACCTGGGCTATGCGGTCGGTGCGCTGCTCGCCGGATTGCTGGCTGACTGGCAGGGACTGTCTGTGGCGCTTTGGGTGGTGGCAGCCCTGACCCTGCTTTCAGGATTATTGGTTGCCATGCGCATGGTCGAGCGCCGACAGGACGCGGCAGGCGGTAATCCCATTGCCGCGAAGGAGGTAGCAGCATGAGCAATATCCCGTGTTGCACTCAGCTCCTGCAACCGCCATCTCTTCCAGCAGGCGCGCAAACTCCTCATCGGTGAGGTTGACGCGGTTGAGCTGCTGGAACTTTTCGCGAAAGTTGGCTTCGAGCCCGGCGCAGTCGCGAATCTCGGGGCGATAGCTGTACTTGAGGTCGCCGAGCTTGGCGAGCAGGTCCTGCTCGATCTGGTGTTCGGTGATGGTCATGAATCAGTCCTGCCGTCATAGAGGCTTCGATGTGGCGGATAGGCGGCTACTTGTGGCGAATCAGAGCCACATCAAGCATTCGTCTTGGGCTCCCCGCCTGGTTGGTTCAGACTCAAGTCATGATTGCGCGCGTACTCCAGCACCAAAATCTCGACCATCGATGCCACCGAGCGGCGTTCGCGATCAGCCGCCATACGCAAAAGCTGCTTGATCTCAGCGGAGGTGCGGATCGAAAGGGTTTCGTCCTTAAGGCGTGACATGGCAGGGCCTCGTCAAAAAAGTCACGCAAATGTACTGCCTTTGCATTTAACTTTACAACACAAATACATAGCTTCGATGAAGTTGCACCCGGCTTGAGGGCGAATGGTCACAACACCACATTGCGATCCATTCGGTCTGGTGTGCTGGGTGCTTTGGCTAGCTTCCCGAAGACACCGCCAGTGATGCTTCTTCAGCGAAAGTAGCCAATGCCGCCCGCATCCATTTGGGCATGCTGCAGGCAAGCAGCGTGGTCAATTCGTCCGGGCTCAGGGTATCGGCTATTTTGGAAAGCGCATGGGGACACGCCCCATCTTTACCGAGGTAGTAAAGCGCCGTGAGCGCCAAGCCTACCTTGTTCCCGGCATGCTGCAAACGATCACTGGAAACATGGTTGAGACGAACCACAGCATTGCCGGCCTTGATTTCTCGGGTTCTGCCGCTGGTGTAGTAGACCGGCACCACCTGCATCTGCGTGCTGAGCCCCAACCTGCGCACGGCCTCAGCTCCGTGTATCTGAATCGTCTCACCATTCGCCTTGGCGAGAATATGCATGATGGTAATCGGGCTCGGTCTTACCCAGCCGACGTAGGTACTCAGCTTTGGTCGCATATAAACGCCACGAGCTACGCGCTCCAGACGGCCTGCTTGCACCAGCCTGGAGAGTGCTTTATCGACCGCTGCACGCGAACCCAACTCTGCGAAGAGGTTGCGCACGAAAGGCTTGCCCTTCTTCATGCGCTTGACTCGATTTGAGATGGCTTGTGCGACAGACATGGAAGCCTTCTAGGACCTGTGCGTCTTCTGAAAGATCGAACGCTGATAGACCTAAACAGCAGGTGTTGAGCGTTGGTCTGCCACGATCCTTTCCACCTCGTCGACGATCTCAGCTGCCGTGCAGCCCAAGGGGATGGCCAGCTTGATCAAGGTGGTGATCGTTGGCTGATGGATGCCCCGCTCCATCAGGCTGACATAGTTACGCTGCAATTCTGCCTCATGAGCCAATCGCTCCTGGGTGAGCCCTGCTTCGACACGACGTCTGCGCAGGACCTTTCCGAACGCCAGTTCGACTTCCACAGATGCCCCCCAAAAGGAAGGACTATCTGGGCGGCGCCGCTCCAGGTCTTCACAGTATACTGTGAATTTGGTAAAACATGCCCCCATGAGATGGCGCCACCCTCCACCGAATTGAAGGGTCACCTTCCTACAAATGCCGGCCTCTCAATCCGCTGTAACTCAAATAAAAACGATTAATTCCCGATAAGCAATCAGTTAAAAAAGGATATATAGACATGAGGGCTATTGGCATAACTGCTTCTGTTGCACTTGCAATGCTTCTGCAGTCAGGAGCCATTGCTGGGGAAACTGGAATTCAGCAGCTTGTTAAAAGGTGCGAGTCCGCTTCTAAAGCACAAGGGACATCACCTGCACTATGTTCGTGCACATTGAAGAGGATGCAGGAGTATGGATTCTCTGATTCAGAAATCGTTAATTTTTCTCGACGCAACTTCAAACCAAAGAACCTACATGAAACTGAACGCCATATGGACTACAGCATTAAGATTCGATTAATAGGAGGCCAGTGCGGCTAACTATTTTTTTACTAAAAACATCCAAATTTCACGCAATTAACTATGCACCCTAAGCTTGGCGGCGGTCACACCGCTACGAATTACCGACCAAGTCTAACGAAACGGCTGCCCCGATGATCCAAAACCCATAAGAAAACGATTCTTGACGCAAACTTCACGCCCCAGAAAAGTTAAAACATGAAGCGTTATTAAACATAAAACAACCGCAGCAACATTAACTATTGACTATATCTCATCAGTGAGCGAAGAGTGTTTAAAACAAATCGCAATGCGGAATTGTTTCCTAGGCTCTCCCATAGCCCAGATGGCGTGCAATTCTGGTCATTTATCGAGCAAGATATGGCGTGCCCTTGGTTCTACCTCCAAATGGTCGAGGAAGATAACAGGGAAGCCTTTCGAAGCATGCTGATGGTTCCCACACCGGCTCTGCTTGAGCAGATCGTGGCTGCGGTAAATGATTATGCATGGCTGGAAAAGGCTCAACTCGTGACCCCAGCTCATATAAATAAGACGGGCCGCTGGCTGATGGAGCCGTTGCTGGAGGTCGCCGCGATCCGTAACAAGCAAGGTCAGGAACTTGGGTACGAGTATCTAGTGGAGGGAGGCCGAACGTATTCCGTCTCAGCAGACCAGCTACCAGACGGACAACTGAACAATCACACGATCTTTTCTGCGGCGTTGCATCTGCCGAAGTAAAGACCTTCGATCTCATAAGCCGAGATCGAGACCCTAAGCTATGCATGCCTGGAGGGAAAAATGACCATGCCCTACGAACGCACCCGGGCGGTGGTACAGACACACGACTTTCTGGTCGAGCTTTCTCGTGACACATCTCTACCCGAACGTGTTCGGCGCGATGCTCGCTTCCTCCTACGTCATTACCCAAGCCGGAGTGACATGCTTTTGGCCAGTCGGATTGAAGAGCTCGCAGATACATTGCCAATTGGAGCGCTCGGCCCCGTATTCAGCTCAACGTTTACGCGCTAGCGAAGACCACGAGCAAGCTTTGAATACAAGGCGCTAGCGTTCACCCGATGCAGAGTTGAATTCTCTATACCATTACCGCCTACCCGTGCGAAGGTAGCCGGTAACGGTGTTTCTGGGCGATTTCCGTTCTGCTAGAAATTTCCCAAGCGGACAATGTTCAGACCTGTTCAAAGGTCTCGGAACCAACTCTGACCAGACCGATAAACTTCTAGGTGGGTAATCTAATACAAGTCGAGTTGGTCGGACGCTTACGCTCTAACTCCCTCACGCGCTCCCATAACTGTAGATTTTGCGAAAGCACTTCGGTCACGCTGCGCACGAACCATTTCAAGCTCCTTCTTGAAAGCGCCAACTTCCCTTCCAAGCGTTCAACTCTTTCCGTGTGCGACGAACCGGAATCCTTGCTAACCTCAACACGAAAAGCCTCAATCCTCGCCAGTAGCGGTAAATGAAAAACAGTGACCGGGCCGCTCCGCCACAGTCTCCCAAGGATGAAGAGCGAGAATACATAGGGACATTGATCGCGTTTCTGTCCACATCAGCTTGATGTCCATATGGACTTGTATGGCGAGTGCCTAAAACCACGTATATTCAGGCCTAGGGAGACGCTGAACAATTAGCCAATTCTCACCGTCCCCCTTTTTCAACCCGGTTTTTTCAACCTACCGGCCTTATTCTGCGTTTCTTGGGCCGATTTCTACCCTGATTTTGCTGATTAGCGGGCCAGCCCCGCCTTTCGGACGGACTTATCCCGCCGTCCGTTGCAAATACCGCTTGGCCAGTACCAGATTGGCCAACCCAAACAGACTGAACAACTGCGCCGTATTCTTTTCCAGTCCACGGTAGCGAACCTTACGATGATTGAAGCGCACCTTGATCACCTGGAAGGGATGCTCGACCTTGGCACGCAGCTGCGCCTTGGCGTATTCGACTTTGCGCTTGACTCGGTACAGCACGCTGTCTTTGCCGTGATGTTTGTAACTGCTTGGCCGTGCTGCAATCGACCAGACAACGTCCCGTTCAGCATGCTCCGGTCGCTTGGCCGCACCAGTGTATCCAGCGTCACCCGAAACATAGGTTTCGGCGCCGTGCAGCAACTGATCGACCTGGGTGACATCCGCCACGTTGGCGGCAGTCCCTACCACGCTGTGCACGAGTCCCGATGTGGCGTTGACACCAACGTGGGCCTTCATCCCGAAGTGCCATTGATTGCCTTTCTTGGCCTGATGCATCTCAGGATCACGCTTACCTTCTCGGTTCTTGACCGAGGGCGGCGCGGCGATCAGGGTAGCGTCGACGATAGTGCCTTCCTTGAGCAGCAGACCCCGGCTGGCCAGATGCTGGTTAATCGTTTCAAACAGCACCCGCGTTAGCTGATGGGTTTCCAGCAAGCGGCGAAATCGCAACAAGGTAGTGGCATCCGGTGCCGACTCACGGCCCAGGTCGATGCCGATGAAACCACGAATGGCCTGGCTGTCGTAGACGGCATCTTCGGTACCTTCATCGGAGAGACCGAAACACTGCTGCACGACATACATGCGCAGCATGCGCGACAACCCAATCGCAGGGCGTCCACGCTTGCCTGTGGTGTCGCTATAGAACGGCGCCACTTGCGCCTCCACTTGTGCCCAGGGCACCAGCTGTTCAAGGTCAGCCAGGAAGCGATCTCGGCGAGTCTGCTTTTTCTTGCCGGTATATTCGAGTTCGGAGAAGGTCTTCTGCACGCGCGTAACAAAGCTCATGGAGGGGGCTGGTTGAGGGGGCTCAGTGTGCCAAGGGTGGGGCGGCTGGCTATTTATGCAGTGTCTCCCTAGAGTCGATGTCCATACGTCCGTCCATATCGACTTTTTCGACATAGTTATTCCTACTTTTAGAGATCAGTTTTACTGTATTCGCAGGCGCCAAGAAATGCAAATCTCAGGGAGACTTGGCGTTGATCAATGCCATTATTCCGGCCAGCTTCTCTTCGGGTGATCTACCGTCGTCTGTCTTCAAAAGTTTTTCTATTGCCGTTAGAGTCGCAGAAGCGTTAGGTTCTGCTTTGAGAATAACCTGGATTTCTGGATCTTGTGTAAGGTGAATGTAGGTCGAAAGGGTGTCCTTAGAAGCATGGTATGAATCCTTACGCACAATTGCCATTGCCACATCCAAGATGTTCACCTGGGATATTTTCGAAAGTTTGCTGATGTTTTTCGCAACCAGAATTGTGAAGTAGCGGTGGCGGAAATTGTGGTAAGAAACTCCTTGAAGTAAATCCTTGTGTTTGGATGAATTGGCAACCACTCGATAATACGAGTTGAAGGTCGTGCGTGACATTGGGAGGCCGCTGTCTTCGCTAACAAATATTCTGTCATGAAGCAGGCTGTGTGGATGCAGGCTATGGGTAAGCGATACGAACTTGTATAATTCTTGTAGCTCAGGTCTAGGGATCAAAACTTTCCGCAAGCATCCCTTGTACTTGCCTTTGAGAACTGGGATGTTTCTGACGAGATCGTTGTTTTTGAAGGCGTGAATGATTGAGCTCGCGGGGATATTTATCGCTTCTTCGATCCGGCATCCTGTAAATTCCAGAAGGGTGGAAAGCACGTACCATCTATCAATGATGTACTGATTGGATGTGTAGTCATGAATAGCATCGTGCCACGCGCTTAGCTCGTTGTTACGAATAAAGCTTATTGGTTCGGTTGGTGTGTCTTTCAGGTTTTCTATACATGGGTGTGTTAGAAACCGTACCTTTCGCCTCTGGAAATTGTAATGATCTTCTGTAGCGTTAATCTGAAACTCATGGGCGCCAGTGTCGGTTGTGAGGAGCTTTGAAAATTTGTTTTCCTGTTGGGTGTGTTCCAGCAGGAGTAGTATGTACCTAACAATTCTTTTTAAGGTGGTGGAATTTGACTTTTCAAGTTTTTGTTTGTGTGTAACAAAGTCGTACAATGTTTCGTCGGTGACGTCGAAGATGGTTAGCTTGTTAGACTCAAGATAGCCTTGAAAGACATTTAATGTTTCTGCTCGACTAAATACGGTCTTGGGTGACGGGCGTGCTCCGTAGCTGTTGGGCCCGCCACCATACTGTGTTAGGTAGTTGTTGATCTCCCAACAAAAATTGCCCTTTGAGTCAAATAGAAGAGGTAGTGGTGGGGGGGTATGACCATGGTTGAAAAGAAAATCAAGATGGGGAGATTTTGCTGTATGTATCATGGTTTCACCAGCATTAAGTGCGCTCTATCAAGGGCTTGGGTATGGCTCTTTAGAACTTGCTGGTATCTAAGGTCTTGACGCGTTTGCTCGTCTACTCTTGAGGTTAATTGAATGTATGCGCGGTACATTTCAGCAACTGTGTTGGTAAGGTAATCGATTTGGTTTTTTAAAATGGTGATTTCTTCTTGCTGTGAGCGCTTTGTCGTTCGTTTTTGATGTGGGGGCGCTTCGGCGACGGTGGCCAAATTGTTATATGCTTTGAGGGCTACAGAAAGTTGTTCTGCATATTCTTTGTTGTAGGGTTCTTGTGAGGTGTTGTATGAGCAGGATGATACTTCTAGAGTGGCGTCCTCCCACGCTAACGCGGCTTTGAAGGGGATGCCCCTCTTGCTCTTGAGTGCGTCTAGTGTCGGAATTTTTTGATTGTCTCGAACTGCTTTCCTAAGCAGTATAATTTTGTTAAGCAGGCTTTGTGTTTTGGCTTGTTTTTCCTTTAGTTTAGCTGCTGATGTTTCGCCTTTCGAATAGCGGTTCATGTTATCTGCTCGCATATATAAAGATTTTTTGGTTGTTCATAATCTTTAGCTTGATGTCGTGATGGTTTGCCAGTTCTTGGAGGTGTTCAGACAACAAAGTGTGATCCCCTAGTTTTACTTCTTGTTCACATTTGGAGAAAACGTCAAGTAATTCTTCGTCGACCAAGACATCCTTGCCTACGTGGCCCTCCAAGAAGTCAGTTAGAAATTCGAGAGTATCTCGCTCCCATTCAGGTTGGTTCGAGATGTCAGCATAGTAGAGTGTTACATTCGGTTCGATGTGTCCCATCATCCATCGCAACGGTTCAATTTCAGTGCTTCCGCTCAAGTAGAAGAAGAAGGCTGCGAAGAAACGTCTGAATTGATGAGGACGTGCATACCATCGTGTTTCGCCTGTGGTTGGTGTTTGAATCCAATCAGAGTATTGGTCAAGTATTTTACGAAAAGTTGTCTCGTTTCGGTCTTTCCCTTTCTGTGCGCCAGAGGGCCAGATTGAAGTCATCCCTGGATGGCGATCCTCCATAAACTCGATATATTCGTAAATAAAGTCCCAAATGATTTTAGGGATTGGTCGCTTAATAATTTCAAGCTCATGGCTGTTGCTGGCTTTCGGGATCTTAAGTTTCAAGTCCCATAAGCCATCCAGTTTTGATATTGTTAGGCAATTGGCGTCAAGCAAGGAGGCGCTCAACACGCGGCAAGCTGAAAAAGTATGTATCAGGATTCGGGTTGTAATGGCGTAGAAATCAATCAGCTCGTCAGTAGAAATGTGCTCTCGCAAAATAGAATTGCAGCTGATTCCACCTCTGGTTCTGCCGCATTTCCCATACGTTCTGATATTGAGGTGTCGTAATGCCTTAGGGATTGGTATCGCCTCTAAGGTCTGTTTCTTGAAGGTGTGTACGTTTGATCTGATTGTGCTGGCCGCGTACCGTCCAATAATTTCCTTGTTGTAGTAGTCGTCAAGCCTTTTAATGTATTTTCGGATATGTGGCGCATAGTCGCGGTGAAAGACAATCGCGTTGCTGATGTAGTGGAATGCTACGTTTGTAGGCATCAATGGGGTTTGGTTTTTCTCGATAAATTTCCCGGGCATGTTGTTTAGAATGTCTGAAATATCATCTGCTCCAACCTCAAAAGGATGAGATTGCTGTTCCTTTGTGGAGTGCAGGTAAGCTAGGTTGGTGCATTTGTTTTGTAGTGTGCAAATGCTGAGGCTATCTTCGTCATCCTCTTCGTTTGCAGCATAGGTGCAGACGAATTCTCGGCAGATATCAAACTTGTTGTTCTTGAGCTTCTGAATAATAATCTTTTTAGTAATAGGGGGGATCCCCATATTTGAGATCAAGGGAGCAATATTTGTCAGTCCTCTGGATGCTGATCCTAATTCTGAATCAAGCTTGGCAATATTTATGCCCATGAATTTTAAGTCATGGGCTTCTAGGAAGGTTTTCACATCGTCCAGAGTGATGTCAGCCAAGGTTACGATCTTAGGAGCCTGGCTTGAGCGAGCCCGTGCCTCGTACACATGATCGGCAATTTCAAAGGCTGTCCTCACAAATGAAGCAAGTGCATTCGGTCGTTTCGATTTTGAGCTTTCAATCAGGGCAATGGCTGATGACTGTAAGTCCCTGATAAACAAGTTCCACACTGGGTCTGCTGTGGATGACTCGTCGAATAGCTTATAGTCGAAGCTAATCTTTACATAGTGTCTAGTGTTTGGATCATCTGAGGTGGACACTCTTGTTCCGGTTTTTGGCACATACCATTCTGTCTTTGTGGAGACAGGGTGAATCCAATTAGGAAGAACGGCTTGGGATGACGGTGCCGATGGTATGATTTTTTGAGCTTCCTCGTTATTCATTAACGGATACCTCGAGGAGAGCAAAGTCCATGCGTTTAGGTTTGGCATCGGCAAGCAGTTTAATCATTTTGCGACTGCCTTCTTCTTGGATCTTTGTGATAATCGTCTTGCATGTTGAAATAAGATTGTTGTCTTTCCCGAATGTTGCATATGAGACGACAAGCTCAATCGTTTGAGGCGAGCAGAGAAAGTAAATCATATGGTTTGGATTACTTTCTGCTGCTTGGAGGGGGGTGGCTCTGATTTGCTTCACGGCGTTAATGAGCTGGGCTTGGGATATCTCATAACTTTCACTACTGGGGTGGCTTGTAGAGGGGGAGATTTCTTCGGCTATAAGTAGCTGAATATTTTGATGGTCACGGAGTTTTTTTCGGTATACAAACTCTTGGATTGACGGTGGTACGTAATTTCGCAAGGCAGTCAGTAACGAGTTGCCAAGGTATAGACTTGTTTCCAGAGTGTCGCCACCGCTCTCGATCCACTTAAGCAGGCCACGTGAAACTCTGATTTTGGGCATGGTAGGCTTAGCTTCAGCTACCCATGGGGGAAGCGAATCAATGATTGCCTTGAAAGTGCTTTTTCGTCTCGTGTCTAAGATACGGTAGAGATGCTCATCCCATTGACGAGTGGGGCTAGACCCATCCATGACGAAAAGATAGTTGGAGTTCAAAGCCTTGGAGTGCTGAGTTCTCATTTGTAACAGCATCCATAGCGTAGTATTAGCGTCTATACTTTCTGCATCGACTTTAATCTCGTTCGAAGCTTTTGGTGCATGGCGCTCAATTAATTTGTTAGCCCGGGGTTTAAGGGTAGTGACGGTGATCCCGCCATCCTCGCGGATGGTGACGAATTGCCCATCTTTCGTTTTCTTTACTTGGGCGTTTGCCAAGTCGATGACGTTAATTCCAAGCTCATCAATAATGATGCACATCGCCGCAACAGCAAATTCGTCAGTGATTCCCAAGTATGATTTAATTTTCATTGAAGACCAGGAATAAATGTGATGTGATCCAGGAAATGATTTGCGAGTAAAAAGGCCGTCTTGTTCTGTGGCTAGATACGCAACAGAGTTAATGAAGCCATTTGGGTGGGAAGGTGAGAAAAAACTAATATGTTGGCCGGTGCCAAAGCCTCTCAGGTTAGGATCTAAGTTGTCCTTTGTTAGTCGAATAGCAATTACATCGCTTCTGCGAATAATGTCTGGGGTTTTTAAATAACGCGCAAAACTTTCTGCAACAACATGTTTGCATTTGGAGAGAATGACAGCTCTATGTTTTTCGATTTGTTGCGCAATTTCGCTCAGGGCGATTTCCATGGAGGCTGCTTGAACGGCATGTTCCAAAGTCAGATAACCAAGGATATTGCATTCTTTTTCCGAGAATACGTCTGACGATTTGGGGATTGGGGGGATCAGCGCATTACTAGGCAGTTTCTTGGCTTTTTGAAGCCTGTTTAAGTAATGACTAACTGCTGTGTAGTCAGAGATTACGGTAACTTCTTTGACCGGCTTGCCTGTGGTTTTTGATATTGCACTACGGCGATGAAAGAGAAATGTCCGACATGCATTGGTAATCACCCCAGAGTTCCGATGCCATTCCGGATCAAGGTCGTGAGCGATCATGAAAAATTCGCGGATGAAGGGCGCCCGACGCTTTGGAGGATGCTTTTCCACCCAGGTCAGGATGTCCTTCGGGCAGCAGGTTTTGATACCATTCAGGAAATTTTCCAGCTTCCCGCTCATCACGTTCCTACCTGAAGTTGGTTCAGATAGGAAGCGTAGATGGGGATTTGGCTTCCGCAAGGGTGAAAGGCATGAACAGTATGGCTTTGCAGCGCGTTGGCCTCGTAAGAGCGACCCTACCTGAACCCCTCCAAATACTGCTTCCCCTGCAGGCCCGCCTGATGTCCCAGGCGCTGCGCAAGATCACCGGTAACATCAAGAACGCCAACTGCCTGGTCATCTTCATCAACCAGATCCGTATGAAGATCGGCGTGATGTTCGGTAGCCCGGAAACCACCACCGGCGGTAACGCCCTGAAGTTCTACGCCTCCGTGCGCCTGGACATTCGCCGTACCGGCGCGGTCAAGGAAGGTGATGAGGTGGTTGGTAGCGAAACCCGCGTCAAGATCGTCAAGAACAAGGTCTCGCCGCCGTTCCGCCAGGCCGAGTTCCAGATTCTCTACGGCAAGGGTATTTACCGCAACGGCGAAATCATCGACCTGGGTGTTTCCCAGGGCTTGGTTGAAAAATCCGGTGCCTGGTACAGCTACCAGGGAAACAAGATCGGTCAGGGCAAGGCCAACGCCGCCAAGTACCTGCAAGAGAACCCGGCCATTGGTAGCGAGATCGAGAAGCAGATTCGCGACAAGCTGCTGACCGCCGGTGCCGCCGCCGCTGCAGCAGCGGCCGCCAAGGCCGGTGCTGCCGAAGCCGATGCCGATGATCTGGCTGACGCCGACGCCGGTTATTGATCTGCCTCCATGTCTGTCGTACTCGACACCCCCGTCGCCGTTCGGCGGACAGCCATGGACCTGCTCGCACGCCGCGAGCATGGTCGCGTGGAGCTGACCCGCAAGTTGCGTCAACGCGGTGCTACCGATGAGTTGATCGAGCCTGCGCTCGATCGGCTTGCCGAGGAGGGGCTCCTCAGCGAGGCCCGCTACCTTGAAAGCTTCATACGCTATCGTTCCGGCTCAGGCTATGGCCCTGGGCGTATCCGTGAGGAGCTTGGTCAGCGAGGTCTGGACCGTGGCGATATCGACCAGGCACTGCGTGACAGCGAAGTGGACTGGGCGTTGCGGTTGAAAGAGGTGTGGCAGCGCAAGTTCTCGGGGCAACTTCCCCATGAACCACGCAGCCGCGCACAGCAAACGCGCTTTCTTGCCTACCGTGGGTTTTCCATGGAAATGATCGGCCGGCTGCTTAGCGGGCGCGATCTTGACGATTATTGAAGCGTGACCAGCATTGATGGCCCACATGGCTGACCCCGACCGGGGCCAGCCATGTGGGCCATTTTGCGTTCAGTTCACTCGCAAGGCCTCACGCGCTCGTTGGGTGGTGTGCATTGGCTGGGGTTTGGCCCAGTTCTCCGACAGGTTGATGAAGTCCACCAGTTCGCGCAGGCGACCCTGGTCACGGCCGTTGAAGGCGAAGGTCAGGCGTGTCAGGTGGCTGAAGTTGCCTTCTTCATGCTCCGCGCCACTGTCAGGCTGCTGGTGATACCTGCCGCTCAGGCGCAGGTCGGCAAAACCTTCCTCCACGTCATGCAGCGCGGCCTCGCTCAAGGGGTGATGCATGCGGATGACGAACTGGTTCTTCAACCATCGGCTGGAGTGGTAATTGCTGTAGAACTGGTTGATTTCCTCCACCGCCTCGTCGGCACTGTGCACCAGGCGCACCAGTTTGAGGTCGCTGGGCAGGATGTAGCGGTTTTCTTCCAGCTGGCGGCTGATGAAGGCCAGGGCGTCCTGCCAGAAACTACCGCCGGGCGAGTCGAGCAGCACCACCGGAACCAGCGGGCTCTTGCCGGTCTGGATCAGGGTCAGCACTTCCAGCGCCTCATCAAGGGTGCCGAAGCCTCCCGGGCAGAGCACCAGCGCATCGGCCTCCTTGACGAAGAACAGCTTGCGAATGAAGAAGAAATGGAACGGCAGCAGCTTGTCGGTGCCATTGACGGTGGCATTGGCATGTTGCTCGAAGGGCAAGGTGATGTTGAAACCCAGGCTGTGATCGCTGCCGGCGCCTTCGTGGGCGGCGGCCATGATGCCGCCTCCGGCGCCGGTGATCACCATCAGGTCGGAACGTGCCAGCGTTGCGCCGAGCTCCCGAGCCAGCGCATACATGGGGTGCTCCAACGGCGTTCGTGCCGAGCCGAACACGGTAACTTTGCGTCGCCCCTTGTAATGCTCGAGAGTGCGGAACGAATGGTCGAGTTCACGCAGGGCCTGCAGGGTGATCTTGGCGTTCCAGCGGTTGCGGTCGTCGTGGGCCATGCGCAGCACGGTCAGCAGCATGTCGCGGTACAGCGGCAGGTTGGGGCTGTTCGGGGCAACCAGTTGCAGTTGCTCGTCGATTTTCCTCAGGTCGATGCCGTGGTCCCTGAAATGGTTGAACAGCAGCTCGTTCGATTGGTAAGGCATTCAACGTCTCCTTCTGCAGCAAAACCTCTGACCGGGTCGATGGCAGGTCCCGGCCGCGACACTGCGTGTGTCGCTGGCTGCTGTGGCTCGAGTGTGCCCCCCGAGCGTTGCAGTAGGCCTTCAAGGCCATTGTTGCAGTGGCAGTTCCATCGCGTTGTCGTTGTTATGGGTACTCGTTATCAATCTAGACGCTGGGGCGCACTCGTGCCGCCACAGGCGTGCAATACCGCCTGTCAGACTGGATCCGATGATGGCAGCGCTTTGGTTAACTGGAGGCGGAAGAGTGATGCAGCGAGGTGGCGGTATGCACCGGCTGGTGATCGAGGTGGACGGGCAACTGTTGCAGTTGCTCGAGCGCGAGGCGAAGGTTCATCACCTGAGCCTGGAGGGGGAGTGCTTGCGTCGGCTGCAGGGGGGCGAGGGGCACTCGCCTTACCTGCTGGCACTGTTGGCGGAGTTGCGCGCCGATGATGAGCAGCGGCGCGCCAGAGGCAGCGATCAGGGTGCCTGAATCACTTTTTCTTGTTGCCAGCTGCGCAGCTGGCAGCGTCGAACGCCTGGTCCATGACCGGTTGGTTGGTCTTGTACACGGTGAAACGGTAGACCATCACGGCGCCCTTGGACATCAACTGGCGGTAACCATTGTTACGGCACACGCTGTCACCCAGCTGGCTGCGCACCTGCGCTGGGTTGGCCTGCATTCTCTGCGCATGCTCCTGGCGCACGCTCAGGTGATTGACCAGCGCCTTGCCTTCGACGGTATAACCCTGATCGAGGATGTCTTCGTTGATGGCCCGCGGGGTACCGATGCTGCTTTCCTTGGCGACCTTCTGCAGCATCTGGGTCAGCTCGTATTCCTGCTTGGAAGCAGCCTGGGCGGCCAGGGGCAGGGCGAGCAACAGGCTCAGGGTCGGGACGATAAGACGCAGCATGAATCTCTCCTGGTTCGATGACTGGCGCTTTGACCTGCGCCGGCGGGCGGCGTTCCATGAAACTGCTGGGGTTCCCCGGCCGCCTGAGCCGCTGATTATAAAGGAGCGGCCGTAGGGGCTGCACGGCAAATGACGTACGCTCTGGTAGACTCGCATTTTGTTTTTACCGAGTCGTCGTCGTGCCCATTCCATCTTCCTGCCAAGGCCTGCAGCCATGAGCCACGCGGTAGCGCGGCTGCGCGCCGAGCGCCTGGCGCGCAGCATCAAACCTTTTGTCGCCCGCGGCTCGCGAGCCGAGCGCTGCCCGGATTGCCGGGTGATCGCCACGCACTGCCTGTGCGCGTGGAAACCGCGGGTGCCGGCAGACGCCGGCATGTGCCTGCTGATGCATGACACCGAGCCACTGAAGCCGACCAACACGGGTTGGCTGATTGCCGACGTGATCGAGGACACTTCAGCCTTCGGCTGGCTGCGTACTTCGGTGGACGAAGGCCTGCTGGCGTTGCTGGACGATCCGCGCTGGCAGCCTTACATCGTCTTCCCCGGCGAGTTCGTCAAAGAGGACCGTGTGGTCAGCGAGGTGGTGCGTGAACCGGGCAAGCGCCCGCTGTTCATCCTGCTCGACGCCACCTGGACCGAGGCGCGCAAGATGTTCCGCAAGAGCCCCTACCTCGACCGTTTCCCGGTGTTGAGCCTGCAGGCCGAGCAGATGTCGCGCTACCGCCTGCGCCGCTCCAAGCGTGACGATCACTTCTGTACCGCCGAAGTCGCCGCCATGTGTCTTGAGCTGGCCGGCGACAGCCAGGCCTCACAGGCCCTGGATGCCTACCTGGATGTGTTCAGCCTGCACTACCTCAGCGGCAAGCGGCGCCTGGCGCTGGATGAGCAGGACGAGGTTCACCAGCGTTTGCATACCTTCCTATAGTCCAAGGGGCAGGCGCGGCGGATTGGTACATACTGTCGGGGCTGGCAGCCAGGGTAGGCGGGGACGACCGGGCAATTGGCTTGACCACCCGGGGCGTGCTCGGCATCCTTGGCGCCGCTTCGGGCACGACGAAGCTGCTGTTACCCCGGACTTCGCCGTGCCATCCCGGCCGGCGGCCCTGCCGTTCGCGCCATGAGTTGCCCGCCAGGCGTCTCCCGTACCCCCTGCGCCTGGTACAGAACAGGATCCCTAGATCGATGGCCACATACGAAATCCTGATTGCCGATGACCACCCGCTGTTTCGCAGCGCACTGCGCCAGGCCGTTACCCTCGGCCTGGGCCCGGATGTGCGCTTGGTCGAGGTGGCGAGCATCGCCGAACTGGAAACCAGCCTGACTGAAAAAGCCGACTGGGACTTGGTCCTGCTGGACTTGAACATGCCCGGTGCCTATGGTTTCTCCGGGCTGGTGCTGCTGCGTGGCCAATACCCGCAGATCCCGGTGGTGATGGTTTCGGCGCAGGAAGAGGCGGCGGTCGTGGTAAAGTCCCGCGAATTCGGCGCCAGCGGTTTCATCCCCAAGTCCAGCGAGCTGAGCAAGATCCAGGAAGCCGTGCGCAATGTGCTCGACGGCGATGTCTGGTGGCCGCCGCAGGCGTTCGAGAAGGTCGATGTGTCTGCCGAGGCCAAAGCCGCCAGCGAAGGTCTGGCCAGCCTCACCCCGCAGCAGTTCCGCGTGCTGACCATGGTCTGTGAAGGCTTGCTGAACAAGCAGATTGCCTATGAGCTGAGTGTGTCGGAGGCGACCATCAAGGCCCACGTCACGGCGATCTTCCGCAAGCTCGGCGTGCGCACCCGGACCCAGGCCGCGCTGTTGTTGCAACAACTTGAATCGGTTTCGGCCAGCTAAATCCCTGCGCCTTCACGCTTTTTTGACTGCGGTTGAACTAGCCTGCTGGCCTTTTTTCGGTGAAGTGACTGACACACATGTCGCCATTCAAGGGCCAGACCGGCCTCAAACGTATCTTCAATGCCGCCGGCTACTCGCTGGACGGCCTGCGCGCCGCGTTCAAGGGTGAAGCCGCGTTCCGCCAGCTGGTTCTGGTCAACGTGTTGTTGATCCCCACAGCCTTTTGGCTGCCGGTGAGCCGTGCCGAACGGGCGATCCTGATCGCTGTATGCTTGCTGGGGCTGATCGTCGAGTTGCTCAATTCGGCGGTTGAGGCGGCCATTGACCGCATCTCTCTTGACCGTCATCCGCTGTCCAAGAACGCCAAGGACATGGGCAGCGCCGCTCAACTGGTGGCCATGAGCATGGTCGCGCTGGTCTGGGGCGTGATCCTGCTCGGCTGACGCTCAGGCGATCGGCGGCAGCACGATCTCGTCGCTGCGCTGCACGCCAGCGGTGAAACTGCGGCATAGCTCGAGGAACTCGCGCATGGCCGAGGTCTGGTACTTCTGCTTGTGCCAGATGAAATAAAACTGCCGCGACAGGTCCAGCGCCGGCGTCTCCACCGGCACCAGACTGCCGCGGCGGAAGGCGTCGCGCAGCGCCAGGCGCGAGATACAGCCGATACCGAGGCCCGACTCCACCGCCCGCTTGATTGCTTCGGTGTGTTCCAGTTCCAGGCGGATGTTCAGGTTGGCTCGATGATGGCGCATGGCCTGGTCGAAGGTCAGGCGCGTGCCTGAGCCCTGTTCGCGCAGGATCCAGGCTTCATGGGAGAGCTGCTCGATATCTGCATGACCGGCCTTGGCCAGCGGATGCTGCGGCGCGCAGAACACCACCAGCTCATCCTCTACCCAGGGCTGCACCTCCAGATCGGGGTGGTTGCAGTCGCCTTCGATTAGACCCAGGTCAATTTCGTAATGGGCAACCTGTTGCACGATATGCGCAGTGTTCTGTACGTGCAGCTTGACCTGGCTTTCCGGGTGCACCTGCATGAAGCTGCCGATCAGCAAGGTGGCCAGGTAGTTGCCAATGGTCAGGGTGGCGCCGACCGCCAGCGAGCCGAACCCCGACTTGCCGTTGAGCAGGTCTTCGATTTCCTTGGCCTGGTCGAGCAGGGCCACGGCCTGGGGCAACAGTTGATGGCCCAGGGCATTGAGGCTCAGGCGTTTACCGGCACGGTCGAACAACTGGCAGCTGGACTGGCGCTCCAGTTCGGTGATCGAGGTGCTCGCTGCCGATTGCGACAAGGCCAGTACGCCCGCAGCCCTGGACACACTCTGGTGCTGGGCGACGGCGACAAAGACCTGGAGCTGACGAAGTGTGAATCGCATATCTATATAACCGATAACACATATCTTGATAATTCAGTTAACAGATATTGTCGCTGCCCCTAAACTATCGCGCAACTGCGCGTCTTGCGCGCGCCGCGTTTTCCTTCAGGAGCCCCATCGATGAGCAACATGAACCACGAACGTGTCCTCAGTGTGCACCACTGGAACGACACCCTGTTCAGCTTCAAGTGCACCCGTGATCCGGGCCTGCGCTTCGAGAACGGTCAGTTCGTGATGATCGGCCTTCAGCAGGACAGCGGCCGTCCGCTCATGCGCGCCTACTCCATCGCCTCGCCGAACTGGGAAGAACACCTGGAGTTCTTCAGCATCAAGGTGCCGGATGGTCCGTTGACCTCCCAGCTGCAGCACCTGAAGGAAGGCGACGAGATCATCATCAGCAAGAAGCCCACTGGCACCCTGGTGCTGGATGATCTGAACCCGGGCAAGCACCTGTACCTGTTGAGTACAGGCACTGGCCTGGCGCCCTTCATGAGCGTTATCCAGGACCCGGAAACCTACGAGCGTTTCGAGAAGGTGATCTTGGTACACGGCGTTCGCTACGTGAACGAAGTGGCCTACCGCGAGTTCATCACCGAACACCTGCCGCAGAATGAGTTTTTCGGTGAGTCCGTGCGCGACAAGCTTATCTACTACCCGACCGTGACCCGTGAGCCGTTCGAGAATCAGGGCCGCCTGACCGATCTGATGCGCAGCGGCAAGCTGTTCAGCGATATCGGCCTGCCACCGATCAACCCGCAGGACGACCGCGCGATGATTTGCGGTAGCCCGAGCATGCTCGATGAAACCAGTGAAGTGCTGGATAGCTTTGGCCTGAAGATCTCCCCACGCATGCGCGAGCCGGGTGATTACCTGATCGAGCGAGCGTTCGTCGAGAAGTAAAGCCAGCGGCTTGAAAGAAAAACGCAGGCTTGGCCTGCGTTTTTTTATGCCTGGCATGTGCGCCTTATCGACGCTACATCACTCCGGGGCCACCTCCAGCACCCGGATCACATCCGGTTGCGCATAATGCCATCGCACCTGCACATCCCAGAACTTCACCCCATATACCCGCTCGGGCGGCGGCACCTGGTAGGCAGGTCGTGGGTCCTGGGCCAGGCACTGTTCGATCAGCTCGACCAGCGGTTCGCCCAGGCGCAGTGCGTGGGTGTGGGCCTGAGGCAGTGCGCCCTCGCTCCATTGCACGCTGATCGGCTCCGGTGCCTCACTGGCCATCAGGTTCGATGCCTCGGTGACGCTGTCCGCATACGGCACATAAGGCTTGATATCCAGCACCGGGGTGCCGTCCAGCAGATCGATCCCCGACAGCAGCAGGCGCCCCGGTTCGACTCCCTCCAGACGTACCACCGACTGGCCGATGCCGTTGGGCCGATGGGTAGCACGGGTGGCGAACACCCCCATGCTCTTGTTGCCGCCCAGGCGCGGTGGGCGCACCTTCAGGCGTGGCCTGTCTTCCAATGCCTGGTGGAACAGGAACAGCAACCACACATGGCTGACCTGTTCCAGGCCTTCGACGGCATCGCCCTGGTCAAAGGGCGGCAGCAGCTCCAGCACGCCACGGGCGGCCGGCGCCAGCTGGGGCTGGCGCGGGATGGCGAACTTCTCCTTGAAACAGGAGCGAACGATGCCGACCGGCGAGACGGTATGCTGCATCCTGGCTCAGCCGCGCACGCGAAGGGTCAGGCCCTTGAGGAAGTTGCGCAGCAACTGGTCGCCGCAGGGGCGATAGTTGTCATGGCCGACCTTGCGGAACAGCGCACTCAGCTCCGGTTTGGACACCGGGAAGTCGACGGACTTGAGCACCGCGTGCAGGTCGTCCTCCTTCAGCTCGAAGGCCACCCGCAGCTTCTTGAGCACGGTGTTGTTGGTCACCGGCACTTCGATCGGCTGCGGCGGGCGGCTGTCGTCGCGGCCTCGACGGTGAATCACCAGGCCGTCGAGGAAGTGCGCCATGACCTTTTCCGGGCAACGCACGAAGCCGGGTTCCTCTTCCTTTTTTACATAGGTGGCGATGGCCTCGACGGAAACCTCGAGGCCCGAGAGCTTAATGATCTCGGCCATTTTCTGGTCGTTGGCCTTGAGCATGTAGCGCAGGCTGCGCAGTACATCGTTGTGGTTCATTGCAGCGAATCCTGTTCTGTTGCCGCGTCAGTCATTGCGCGGCGGTAATGCTAGAAGCGTTCTGTAGCGGCCACGTAGCGCCATTGGCCCAGCGGCAGCTTGCCCATCGACACCCCGCCAAGGCGGATGCGGCGCATCGCCAGCACCTTGAGGCCGGCGGTTTCGCAAAGCTGTTCAATCAAGCCCGGTTGTGGGTTCTTCAGCACGATGCGCAAGTGTTGCTCGTTCTGCCAGCTGGCCTTGGCCTTCGGCAGTTCGACACCCTTGCGCTCCACGCCACGGGCCAGGCGCTCGAGGGCGCCGGGTTTGGCTTCACCACTGACCTGGACGATGTATTCCTGCTCCATGCGGCGCAGGTCGGCCTCGAGCTTGCGGGTTACCCGCCAGTCCTGGGTGAACAGCTGCAGGCCACTGGCGCCGGGCAGCAGCGGGACGATGCAGGCCTGTCGGGCGAAATGTCCATGCAACGGACGCACGCCCTCGCGGTGCGCTTCGCTGAGGCTGGCCATGCTGATGCTGGCCAGGGCGCTTGCGCTGTTTTGGCCGGCCTGCTGGTTGAGCAGCAGGGTGACCGGTTCGAGTGAATCGGCACGAGCGCCCGGCAGCAGCTCGACCTGCTGTTCGGTGATTTTGAACTGGGGTTGTTCGACCACCACGCCGTCGACCGTGACCCAGCCACCCTCGATGTACAGTTCGGCCTCGCGGCGGGAGCAGCCAAGCTGTTCGATGAGGCGTTTGGAGAGACGAATGGGTTCGGACATGGACACGGGCATCACGCGGTAGGGAAAGCCTTCATTGTACCTGCCTGGGCGAGGTAGCGGCTGCAAATCGATGTCATTTGCGCCATTTCGGAGCGGGGTAGTGGTTTCCTGAGCTTGCGTACTAGGACGTTGTACGAACAAGCCTCATATGTAGTAGGGGATAGGGCTGCCCTAGGCCGTCGGTTTCCGAGCGGCCATAGATCTCGAAGCCTTCATGCAGGTAGAAACCCAGGGCTTGCGGGTTCTGTTCGTTGACGTCCAGGCGCTCGGCGTTCAATTCGTTCACCGCGTGGCGCAGCAGGCGCCGTCCGATGCCCTGGCCACGGTAGTCAGGCGCGATAAAGAGCATGTCGACCCGGCCGTTGGCCACCCCGGTAAAACCGAGGATGCGCCGTTTGCTGTCCTTGCAGCACACCAGCATCACGGCATCAAGGTATTTGCGCAACACGTGCTCGCGCAACAGCACGATGTAGCCCTCGGGGAGAAAATCGTGGGTGGCCCGCACCGACGCCTCCCACACCCGGACCAGCTCGGGGTAATCGCTCAGATGAGGTGTTTGCAGCGTGACGGTGGGCGACATCCTGTGATCCTCGGAGCCATTGAGGAAAACATAGATGCAAAAAAATACCCCGCCAGCTGGCGGGGTATTTTCAGGCGGGTTTCGCTCAGATGGGCTCGGCCCACATGTCGTACTCGTCGGCGTCGACGATACGGCAGCGGACCTTGTCGCCCGGCTTGAAGCCGTGGTCGCCGTCGATGAACACGCTGCCGTCGATCTCCGGCGCGTCGAAGAAGCTGCGGCCCACCGAGCCCTGCTCCTCGACCTCGTCGATCAACACCTCGATTTCCTTGCCGATACGCAGTTGCAGGCGAGCAGTGCTGATGGCCTGCTGGTGGGCCATGAAGCGGTCCCAGCGATCCTGCTTGACGTCGTCCGGCACCTCTTCCAGGCCCAGGTCGTTGGCCGGGGCGCCTTCGACCGGCGAGTACTGGAAGCAGCCGACGCGGTCGAGCTGGGCTTCGGTCAGCCAGTCGAGCAGGTACTGGAAGTCTTCCTCGGTTTCGCCGGGGAAACCGACGATGAAGGTCGAGCGGATTACCAGCTCAGGGCACTGTTCGCGCCAGTTCTTGATGCGCGCCAGGGTGCGGTCTTCGAAGGCCGGGCGCTTCATCGACTTGAGCACCTTGGGGCTGGCGTGCTGGAACGGGATGTCCAGGTACGGCAGGATCTTGCCGGCGGCCATCAGCGGAATCACGTCGTCGACGTTCGGGTACGGGTAGACATAGTGCAGACGCACCCAGGCACCCAGGCTGCTCAGCGCCTCGCACAGCTCGAGCATGCGGGTCTTGACCGGGCGGCCGTTCCAGAAGTCGGTCTTGTACTTGACGTCCACGCCGTAGGCGCTGGTGTCCTGGGAGATCACCAGGATCTCCTTGACGCCGGCCTTGACCAGGCGCTCGGCCTCGCTCAGGACTTCGCCGACCGGGCGGCTGACCAGCTTGCCGCGCATCGACGGGATGATGCAGAAGCTGCAGCTGTGGTTGCAGCCTTCGGAAATCTTCAGGTAGGCGTAGTGACGCGGGGTCAGCTTGACGCCCTGGGGCGGCACGAGGTCGATCAGCGGGTTGTGGTCCTGGCGCGGTGGCACTACTTCGTGCACGGCATTGACCACCTGCTCGTACTGCTGCGGGCCGGTGACCGACAGCACGCTGGGGTGCACGTCACGGATGCTGCCTTCCTCGACACCCATGCAGCCGGTGACGATGACCTTGCCGTTTTCCTTGATGGCTTCGCCGATCACTTCCAGCGACTCGGCCTTGGCGCTGTCGATGAAGCCGCAGGTGTTGACCACCACCACGTCGGCATCCTCGTAGGTAGGCACGACTTCATAGCCTTCCATGCGCAGCTGGGTCAGGATGCGCTCGGAATCGACCAGGGCCTTGGGGCACCCCAACGATATCATTCCTACACGCGGCGCTTTGTCTGTCATCATAGGATGATCCTCATCAGGGTTATATTTTGGGTAATGGCTAAAAACGGCGCGCGAGTATACAGCTATTTGCGGTTTTCCGATCCACGGCAAGCGACCGGCAGCAGTGCCGACCGTCAGCTGCAGTACGCCCAGAACTGGGCGGCCAGCAAGGGGCTTACCCTAGATGACACGCTTTCGTTACGGGATGAGGGGCTGTCTGCTTATCACGAACGGCACGTCAAGCAAGGCGCCCTGGGTGTGTTCCTGGAAGCGATCGAGAATGGGCGCATTGCGCACGGTTCTGTCCTGGTCGTGGAGGGCTTGGACCGACTGAGTCGCGCCGAGCCGATCCAGGCCCAAGCCCAGCTGGCTCAGATTATCAACGCCGGTATTACCGTGGTCACGGCCAGCGATGGTCGTGAGTACAACCGCGCTGGTCTGAAGGCCCAGCCAATGGACCTGGTCTATTCGCTGCTCGTCATGATTCGCGCACATGAGGAGTCAGACACCAAGAGTAAGCGTGTGAAAGCAGCCATCCGGCGCCAGTGCGAGGGGTGGCGGGCTGGTTCGTTCCGTGGGTTGATACGCAATGGCAAGGATCCTCAGTGGTTGCGCTGGACTGGTGAGGCCTGGGAGCTGATCCCGGAAAGGGTGGCGGCAGTTCAGCGAGCCTTGGCGCTGTACCGCCAGGGTATGGGAGCGGGCCGGGCCGCCAAATTGATGCACCAGGAAGGCCACGAACTGACCGACTGGGGGATATCAGGGCTGCAGATCTACCGGCTGATTAAACTGCCAGCGCTACGCGGGGTGAAGCGGTTAACGCTCGATGGAGAGGATTACGAGCTGGAGGATTACTACCCCCGGATCTTGTCGGATGTGGAGTGGGGCGAACTGCAGCACCTTGCTGGCCAGCGCCTTCGTCGTCGGGGGCATGGTGAGATACCGGGGATCGTGACCGGCATTGGTCTGGCGGTCTGCGGGTATTGCGGTACAGCTTTAGTCGCCCAGAACCTCATGAATCGACGGCGCGAGGACGGCACTCTTGCGGATGGCCACAGGCGTCTACATTGCACCTCCTACAGCAAGAACGGGGGGTGCTCTGCGGGTGGCAGCTGCAGCGTAGTGCCGATAGAGCGGGCGCTGCTCAAATTCTGCTCTGACCAGTTCAACCTGCAGCGGCTGCTGCAGGAAGGGGATGATGGGCGCGGTCTGCAGCACCAGCTGGTTGCTGCTCGAGCAGAGGTCGAGAAATTGTCGGGCCAACTGGCGAAGGTGACCGATGCTTTGCTGGCGGATGATAGCGGGGCGGCCCCACTTGCATTCGTTCGAAAGGCGCGTGAGCTTGAGCAGCTGCAGGGCGCAGCTGAGAGGAAAGTTAAAGACCTGGAGCACCAGGTGTCTGCGTTCTCGAGCATAGAGCGACCAGCGCACGCTGCGCGCTGGTCAGAGCTGGCCGATCAGGTGGAAGCTGGTGACCACGGGGCACGCGAGCAGGTTCGCCAGTTGGTCATGGATACGTTCGAGCGGATCGTTATCTACATGCGAGGCGTAGGGGCTGAAGATCGCTCTAGCCGCACCATCGATGTCCAGCTGTTTTCCCGCACTGGCCAGCACCGTGTGCTGCAAATCAATCGACGTACCGGTGCCTGGGTCGCTAGTGAGGACTGGGAATAGGTGATGGCCTATTGCCTTCCATTGGAGGTAAATTATACTGTATGTACGTACAGTGCTTATGGATCAGCTTATGCTTGCGTCTCCCAGATTCCCGCCTCCGTCGCCTACCCCAACCCGCTTTGATCAACTGACCCAACGCATACACCGTCAGGTGAACAGTTCGGCGGCCCAGGACCGGCGGCGGACGGTCATATCACGTATGCCCGGTGAACTGATGGACGACTGGGACAAGCTGCTCGACCAGTTGGAGATTGAGGAGAGTGTCAGGCTGACCCGCCTCGAGAGCGGCGCTATTCAGCTGTGTTGGACCAATCAGCACCGTTGACATAGGAGAAATATAGGAGTTCCTGTTGACTTGAAGTATGGGTATTCCTATATTTGATCTCGTTCCCTTACGAGGTCCCTCACATGACTACTCTTCTTCCCTTGCTTCGCCTCTCTCTGGCCAGCCGTCACGAGCTGGCCAGCCAGGTAACCCTCAGCGGTACCTATCACCACAACATTCATGACAGCACCACGTCCGCTGTGCGAGGTACGGTTCGTATTGCCATTGAACAATGCTGTGACGGTCTGACGGCTCGAGTGGAGTTGGGCGATTCCGTTAACAGCATTACCCTGGCCAAGCGTGAGGATAATGGCGGCCGACTGGCCGTGTTCATTGAGTCCGTGGCGAATGGTGTTTCGTTGCCTGCCGGCATCATCGAGATAGAAGAATACGACCTGGTCAGCGATCTCGAAGGAATGCTGCGCGATGCCGTGCGCGAGCGCCGAGGCACGTACTACCTGCCAGTAGACGGTGTTGAGGAGCTTGCCCTTCTGATTCGTCAGAGCAGCGCTGATCCCAAGCGAGTTGCGTTCCGTTTCGAGCTGGAAGGGGTAGGTCTAACCCTTCCAGCTTTGATGCCGAGCGATCGAGAGGTGGCCTATGAGCTGCTGAACGGTTGTGTGGCAGAACTTGTCGCCAACTACCGCACTGCTGCTTGAGGGGGCTTGATGACTATCCAAATCACGCTGCCTGGCAAAGCCCAGGCTCAGCTTGAAATCGCCCTCGGCCACTATCGAAAAGCCGTCGCTGAATTGGACGCTGCAATCAACTCGGGGGCGTGGGGGAAAGTTCCCAACCTCCAAGGCTGTCGTGACCTGCAGGCCCATACCATTGCCTTGATCGTTAATGCCAATTCTCCCACGCTCGTCGGGGAAGGGGTGCCAGCATGATCGGGATCCCTAAGACCGGCGCCCTCGAGCATGGCTGCATCAGTGCCAACGTGACCACGGGCTATCGCTTTACCACCGCTGACGGTCGACCCGCGCGCCTGGCGATCATTGACGACCAGGGCAACGTGGTCGAGGCCGGTGAGTCTGTAGCCCAGGAGGCCTGGAACGTCTGCATCGCGGTCATCAAGAACTTCAAGATCGGGCAGGGCCATATCGTGGTGCACAGCGCACCACCTGGTTCCCCCTCCGAAAGCGATCGGCGATCTGCCGGCGCGAAGCGTAGTCAGACGTCCCCAAAGCGATAACTCACCCATGTCTAAACAGCAGCGATTCAACAAGACCGAGATTCCTACTGACTGGGAAGAAGTCCGTCAGAACGCAGATCGCTACCTGTGGCTGCGTGAGCATGCGGTGAGGATTCAAGGCAGCGGGACCTGGTATCAGGGCGCGGCGTTAGACATCCGCGTTGATGTAGGGCGTGATCGCATGGCCAATCAGGCCAAGCAAGTTCTGGAGGGAAGGGTGCTGCTCAGGCATCAACCTGAATGAGAGAGTCCAGGACAGCGGTTGCAGCCGCTGTCCCGGCGGGACTGACCAACTTTTAGGGAATCAATCATGTCCGAACGTGACTATACCACGGTTCGTAGGATGAGCCTGCGCGAAGCAGTAGATCCAGCCAATCGGGAGAAGGTGATGGCCTACTTCATCCGCGAGTGCTCGCTGGTCGCCCTACATGGCTACTTGCGCTCGATCGGGGAGGCAGCAGGGTGACCTTCTGTTTGTCAGCGATGGCATTGACTGATGCGGAAGTCGCTGCAGTAGCTCGCCCAGGCGAGTCCTGGGCAAGCGCTCGCCGGCGTGCTGAGCGGTTGCGTGTGAGCGTGCGGTTGGGCATAGCTCCTGGCTGGACCGATGACGACCGATACGACTGCCCTTGCTGCAGGTACCAGAGTGTCGACCGCGACGCCTCAGCGCCGGCCGATGCCAACCAGGGGCAGGCAGTATATGCGAACGCACTTGAGGAGCAGTGGCAACGCGTTGTGGCGTATCGGCAGTTGAGCCCCCAGGACCAGCTGCGCCAATGGCTCGGGAAAAGAGGCAAGAACGTCTTGGCTGCGCCGGTGGTGCAGGAATCGTCACATACCGGTGATCTTGGCGTCGATCGCCCGGCCAACGATCTCCCAGTTGTCATCCAGGACGACGGTTTGGTACTCGGGGTTGAGCGGTACCAGGTAGCCAACACCAGCGTCCAGGACGTACTGCTTGAACGTGTGTTCACCTGTGCCGGTGTGGCGGGCAATGTAGAACTTGCCGCTGACGAGCTCGAAGCCCTCAGGACGGATGAGGATCGGCGTTCCCTCGGGAAAGCTAGGCGGGGTATCGGACGTCATTGACTTGCCCTTTACCGCCAGCCAGTAGCCACGGGGCCCGGCGTTCTCTGTGGATGTCAGCCATTCGTCTGCGATGCCCGTGGGATGGGATACCGATGACTCAGTGGCGCTCCCGGCCACTACCCAGGTAAGTAACGGGTATTCGCGTGCTTCCCGATGGGGCTGCAGCATGGGGGCAACGTTGGAAGGCTCTGCGGGGGGCAACATGGACCCCAACCCATTCTCGAGCCACAACGCATTCACGCCGCAGGCCTGGGCGATTCTGGCGTTGAACGACGTGCCTTTCGACTTCCCACGCTCAAGGTCTGAAACAGACGTTTGGGTAATCCCGATAGCGTCAGCAAGCTCGCCCTGGGTCAACTTTGCGTGCTGCCTGGCAGCTTTCAATCGGTCTTTGTATTCCATGTGCCGCACGATATGGGAGAGCCCATTTTCTTGCAAACGGGTATTCCTATGTGTAATCTTATGGGAATTCCCATTTTCAGGGCTTGCCATGAACATCTATCAATCTCTCGTAAAGCACTTCGGCACCCAGAGCGCCGTTGCAGACGCGCTGCATGTCAACCAGGGAACCGTCTCGGGGTGGGTACGTGGCAAGTATGGAATGGGCCCACTCTTGGCGCTGAAAGCAGAGGCGGCTACGCACGGAAAATTCAAAGCTGCTGACCTTTGCCCGTCGCTTAGAGGCGTCTCCAATCACCCCTGAGTACGGCCTTTTCGGCTAGTTCAGTGATCAAAGGTAGAAGTAGGCCTTCTGAATGAACACGTCCAACCCTCGACACCCGCTGGTGTCCCGCGACCAGGTACTGGTGGCGCACGCCGCCGACATGATCGCTCGCACCGGGTTCAGCCAAGACCACTTCGCCCAGGCGCTCAGTGGTCACCTGCATGACCTGGCCCCCGCCAAGGCGATCGCCAAGGACGTGCCGGACTTCCACGCACTCGCCCAGGGCAACGACACTGACGCCTTCCTCAAGGCCTCAGGCGCCTGGCTGCGCCGCGTCTCGCGCTGGCTGAGCGGCGAGGTGGACCTCCCCAGCTGGATCGAGGAGGCCTGGGTACAGGCGCTTGAGGACGAGTACCAGGATCGTTGCCTGAACGAGCTGGCAAGCCGGCACGGCCTGTCCGGTGCTCGAGCACTGCGCGGCGACGCCAACCCTGTTGGTGTATTCGGGCAGCTTGTGGCCCGTTTGGGCAGCACGGTGTCGTTGGGCAGCGAGATCCTGGCGGATGGCCGCATTGATGCCCAGGACCTGGCCAAGTTGCCCGAGTTTGTTGAGCGGCTGCGATCGGCAGAGGCGCGCTGCAGCGAGCTGCGCACCCGGGCCGAGGAAGTGTTGCTCGAGCAGTCGCAACAGCCCAGCCATAAGGCGAACGCCGCTCCGTGAGTTCGCCTCCCGATACAACCGCGCCGCAAGCAGCAGGCCGCTCGGGAAACGAGCGGCCTACTGCTGTCCGTCGTGTAGACCCGAAGAAGCCACACGCGGGCTTGCGCGCCCCGATTCGACCTCAGCGCTACGCGGCCCCGCGTAAGCTCTCTGCCGAGCAGATGAAGAAGCCTCTGATCCGTAAGGCGCTGTGGCGTCTGAGCCGCATCGGAGAGCTACGGGGGCGTTACCTGCGCGCCCTGGATACGATCCACGGCGGGCGTCGTACACGCTCCGAGAAGTTCGCAGCCTTGGCGCGGATCCCCGAGCAACTGCTGGTGCGCCTCGATCTCGCAACGGGGGTACTGGGCTGGCTCGATGTCGAGCAGGGGCAGTTCTTCCTGAACACTCAGTGCAGCATCGCCGAGGACAGCGGGGTTTCGCCGGCTGTACTCAACCGCCTTCTGCACAGCATGGAGAAAGCCGACTACGTCTACCGGCGGATAGAGAAGGTGCGCCTGGACGAGAAGGACGAGGCCGGGCTGAACCTGGTGCGCACCCGCGTCCTGGTGCGCTTCACCCAGAAGTTCTGGAAGGATCTCGGGCTTGAATACGAGTGGATCAAGGCCAAGAAGTCGGCCATCAAGAAGCGTGAACAGGAGCTACGAGAGGTTGGCCAGGCGCGCTCGACCCGCATCGAAAAGGCCTCTCTGGAAGCATTCCAGCGGCAAGTGAAACGCCATCAATGGCAGAAGAGCGAGGAGCGCAAAGCCGCGCTCCAGAAAGCGCCCGAGGCGCCACCCAGTGGGGCAGGGCCACCCACCCCTGATACACCCCAGCAGCGGCCTCCCACGGGCCCCACGGCAGTCACGAGTGCCATGGATCGCCTGCTCAACAAGGTCGCTGCCAAGAAGACCACGTAACACCCTCTATCGCACCCCTGCGAGGCCTGGCCGCACCAGGCGTTCACCATCCCCCCGTATTTCCTCCGCGCACAGCGGCCACAGGCTGGCCGGCATCGTCGTGCGCGATCATTTTTCCCCCAGGTTTACCCATGCCGCCGGCGGCCCCCCGGGGGCGCCGGCATGCTTTTGAATTAAATGGAATTTTATACCCCCACCAGTAACCGCGAAGCGTTAAAAATCAGAGGCTTACGAGTTGTTTGGACGATCGCATGTAGGGAACAAGATGATGCCTTCGCCCCAAGGGGCTCAGCTCGCTGCGCTCGATTCTTTACCTTCGCGGGCTGCTCGCCCGCACCCAGGCAGGGCAAGTGCCCTGCACCCAGCGCTTCCTCGCCTGCACGATGTGCTGGCGATCCAGCAGATCAAGAGCGGGTGATCAGGCGCGGCGGGTCGCGATCTTGCGTGGCGTGGTGCGCTCGCGGGCGGGCCTCGGCGGGGGCGCTTCGATCTTGGGGGCGGCGTTGACGCCCGATCGGCCGCTGCGCGGGTATCGCCGCGTCGAGAAGGTGGCTATCACCAACGATCTTGCAGGCGGCTTTCATGCCTGCGTTGCAGGCATCCGGCGGTGGGTTGACCATGGGGGATATGAAAAGTGCCCGCGTGGGGCACTTGAGGGCGGAGCGATCGGACGGGAGGGGTCAGGCGGCGGGGGAAATGCCCAGTTGCTGGAACAGTTCATGCTGCCGATCGGTCGGCAAGCTCCTGATGTGATCGAGGAGTAGGGTGGTCTGGCGCTGGGCCGGTGCGCGTAGCGTGTGCTTGAAGGTCAGTTCCGACACCCAGGTATGCCCACATTCCGCGTTCAAGCACTGGCAGTACAGTTTCACGTAGGCTCGGGTCGTCTCTTCACGCGAACTGATTCGGCCCTTATGGTCACACGCTGTGCAGTAAATCCTCATACGCCACTCCCCTGGATCCAATACTGTCATTATGCCGCTAAACAGGGCGGCGATCACTCAAATACTGTGTTTTTATGCAGTGTTTCCGGCGGTTTTTGCCGGATCGACCCAACCGATCTGCCGGTCTTCTCGCAGGTGTTCGTTGACCTGGTTGAACAGCTGGCAGATGGGCCGAATTTCGTTGCTGGTGTACACCCGATCAATCTTCTCGATGTCCCCGAAACCGCCGGTGGTTTCCGGGATGATGCCGGCCAGGGCTGGGTTCATCCGCCAGGCGGCGATGACGTCGTTCCGTGTGATGTTCTTGACCTTCTCCAGCTCGTCCTTGGCCTGAAAGTCGCCGATCGGGATGATTTTGATGGCGTTCTCGGCGCCACCAGGGATGTTCACGAACATCGATCGGAAGTTGCCCACGCCCTTGCTCGCGCTGATCTGGGCGCGCAGCTCGTTCTCGTCCTCCTCGGAGAGGTCCGGGTCGTTGGTGTAGAAGATGTAGCCGGCATGCGCGCCGTTGCTGTAGTAGCGCCGGCGGAAGAGAGTGGCGGCCTCGTTCAGCAGCAGCGCCTGCAGGCCGCCCAGATAGTCCGGGATCCCGTAGATGTTCTGCTCGACGTCGTAGTCCTTGATGTGGACGATCTCGTCCTGGTCGAAGTCCTCGAATTTGTTGTCCGGCAGCAGCATGCGATAGCCGCCCTTGACCTTCACCCGCATGTTTATGGCCATCAGGTGGTCCAGCTCCACCGTCTGCCCGAAGGCGTTCGGGATCCGGTAGAAATACGCCTCCCCGAAGACCATGTAGTCCAGCGCGGCCTTGGCCATGGTCTGTGCGCTGCAGCCCTGGGAGGCGATGAACTCACGCAGCATCAGGTTGCGCTTGAACTTTGGGATTGCGCCGTGGTGCGCGTTGGCGCGCAACAGCTTGGCCAGGCCTGCCCGCGACACCGGCGGCTTGTAGATCTCGCCGTCGTCGCTCGGGAACACGCCCAGGTACTCGCCGATGTTGCCGGTGAGCACCTGCTCGGGTTCTCCGAAGGTGAACATCCTGGTGGGCTGTTGCGACCGCGCCGGCGGCGCTGCCTTGCTGTTTCTGCGTCGTTTGGGCATTGGTTCCGCTCGTGAGGTAGCGGCTCCTGCGCCGCTTGTTGGTGTTCAGAGGCTCGTTGTAGAGGGCGTGCATGATCGACCAGGCGATATCGGCGTGGCCGGTGGCCTCGGTTCTGGACGCGCTGAACGTGATCTGCCCGCCGTTGGTGGTGCCGCGCTTGATCGTCAGGAAGGCCTGGGCGATATCGGTCCAGCCGGCGTCCCACTCGATTCGGCCCGCCTGGATGACGTCCTGGGCCTTGAGTACCAGCCTGGTTTTCGTCTCGAGGCTGTAGTGGATCTGCATCACCCGTGGGTAGAAGTCCTTGACCAGGTCGTAGACGCCATAGCCGACGCCGGTTGTATCGATGCCGATGTGCTGCACGTTGAAGCGCTCGGTGATCTTCTTGACCTGGGCGGCCTGGAACGTGAACGACTGTCCACGCCAGCTGTGCTTCTCCAGGATCCTGAACTTGCCGCCTGGGTCGTCCGGCGGGGCGACCACCACACACGTAGCGTCGTCCCGGGTTCGGCTCGGGTCGTAGCCGACCCAGACAGGGCGGTTGCCGAACGGCCGTGCATCGTCCGGGTTGAGGTCATCCCACAGCGAAAGGTCGGAGTAGGCGCGCTCCAGGTCCTTGAGGCCGAACGCACTCTGCGTGCTGTCGATGAACTTGCAGTAGAACAGCTGCTGGAAGCTGTCTTCGTCATACTCCTGTTGCAGCTGGTCGACGTCGAATAGGTCGCAGCCGCCGGCGATGGCATCGTCCAGGGTGATCGTCTTGCGCCATTGACCATCCGGGCACAGAGCGCCTTGGGTGTATGCCACCTCGCCCGGCCAGTCGTTGGCGGTCGGTTTGCCCCGCTTGCTGTTGCGGTAGGCCTCGCCGGTCCAGAACGGGTACGCCTGGTGCGATACGGCGCTGGGTGTCGAAAAGTAGGTCTTGCGCCACTTTTTGTGGGTGCCCATGGCACTGGCTACTTTGCTCAGCTTCTCGAAGTCGCGGATCCAGAAATATTCATCGACGTATACGTGGCCGTGGTAGCCCTGGGCGGTGCTGCTGTTCGTGGACAGGAAGCGCAGTTCGGCGCCGTTGCTGAGCGTGATCGGGTTGCCGGTCAGCTCGATGCCGAACCACTCCTGGGCGAACGACACGATGTAGCTGCGGAAAATCTCCGACTGGGCGCGGCTGGCCGACAAGAACACCTGGTTGTCGCCGGTCAGCACGGCGTCCATGAAGGCCTCGCCGGCGAAGTAGTAGGTCAGCCCGACCTGCCGGCTCTTGAGGATGTTGCGGATCCTGCAGGTGAGGGGATTGAGCTTGGCGGCGAACAGATCTTTCTGGTAGCCGTACATTTTGGAGATGAACTTGTCCAGGAAGTCCACCTCTGTCAGGCCGCTGATGTCATTCTTGGCCTTCTTCTCTTTGCGCTTGCCCCCTCGATCGCCCTTGTCGCCCTGATCTCGACGCTCACGGCGTTGCCCGCGCTGTTCGTCCAGGTCGGGATCAGCTGCAGCGTCATTCGCCGGCGCCGGCGGCCTGCTCGATTGCTTGAGCAGGCGCTCGCGCACCGTGGTCAGGCGCTCCAGTTCGTCCAGCTCGCCCTTCGTCAAAGGGTCCGTCTTATCCAGGATGAGCGTGATCCGCCGGCTCACTGCAGTGACCGGTTCCTCATCCGTCAGCATCTCGTCCCACGACCCCTGGCGGATCCAGTAGTAAATGATCCGCACGTTGGGCAGCTTCAAATGAGCCTGGATTTCCTTCACCGATGCCCGGCGCAGGTAGAGGCGTTTGGCGGCCTCTTTGACTTCGATGGAGTAGTTCATGGGCCGCAGTCTATGCGGCGATCCGCGCCGAAACGCCCGGAAAAACTTCGCGTTTCTCCTAGATTTTCAAGATAGGAAAAGGCCGGAAGTAAAGCGGTTGGCCGGGCTTTTTTTGGTGCCTATGGTGGGGGCCTCTGACCCCGTCGATCACCGCCGAGCACCCTCCCAACCATGCCACGCTCCCTTGTCTCATTCTGGAAACGTGTAGCTGTCAGCGGTAAGACCGCCGACGGTCGCGTTATCTCGGCCCAGGACCTGCGGGATATTGCCGAGACCTACAAACCCTCGTTTTACACCGCAGTCATCTGGTGCGATCACGAGCGTTGGCCCGGCTCTCACGGCACCGTGTACGCCGTGCGCCTCGTTGAGGAGGATGACGACCTACAGCCTGGCGAATTGGCGCTTGAGGCGCAGCTGAAACCAAATGATCAGCTTCTCTACCTGAACGATCGTGGCCAGAAGCTGTTCAGCAGCATCGAAATCACCCCGGATTTCCGTGGTACCGGCAAGGCCTATCTGACTGGCCTCGGCGTCACTGACGAGCCCGCCAGTGTTGGTACCCAGGAGCTCTACTTTTCCAAGCGCTCCAACAAGACCTCCTACTACGCCGGATCAGTCGCCATGGGGGCGTTCGATGACAGCCAACCTCAGGGTGAAGCCAGCAAGCTCATCACCATGCTGACGAAAATTTTCAGCCGCTTCGCGTCCGGCGATACCGCCACCGAAACCGAACCCACCACCACCGAGAGCAAACCCCCAATGGATGAAGCTACCGCAACGGCCTTGAAGGCCCTGCTGGCTCAGCTGCTCGTCGTCGCCGCCGGCATTCAGGCAGTGATCGAGCCCGCCGCCGAGGATGCACCAGAGCCTGAGCAGGCTCCGATCGATGACGTCCAGTCCGCGGTTGACGACATCGTCACTACCGCCGAGGAGCAGCGCGAGTACGCCCGCAACGGCGGCGCCGGCAACAAGGCTGTGCTGAAAGCCCTGGCGGGCCTGCAGCAGCAGTTCACCGCCCTGCAGAACACCCCGGCCGGTCGTAACCTGCCGCGCACTTCAGCGCCGGTGCCAACCCCGAAAAAGCGGGTGTTCTGACATGGCCCGTAACCTGAGCGCCTACGGCGCGGAAATGTTCGCCAATCTGCAGTTGGCCATGGCCGAGAGCTATGGCGTTAACCTGGTCAGCACGCAGTTCAGTGTAGAGCCGTCGATCACCCAGGAGCTGAATGACGCGATCACCGCGAAGTCGGACTTCCTGGAGCGGATCAACGTCGTTCCGGTGACCGAGATCAAGGGCGAAAAGGTCTTCATCGGTACCAATGGCCCGGTGACTGGCCGCACCAACACCAAGACCACCGATCGTGAGGCCAAGGATGCCTCCGGTTTGGACAACAACCAGTACGAGCTGCACGACACTCAGTCCGATGTGGGCCTGCCGTACGCCAAGATCGATGCCTGGGCCAAGTTCCCGGACTTCCATCAGCGCTACTCTGCCGCCGTACAAAAGCAGATCGCCCTGGACCGCATCATGATCGGCTTCCACGGTACCCACGTGGCCATCGATACCGATATCACCCAGTACCCGCTGCTCCAGGACGTGAACATCGGCTGGCTGCAGATCTTGCGCACCCAGGCGCCGCACCAGGTGGTGGCCCAAGGCAAGGTGGCCGGCAAGATCGTCATTGGCGCCGATGGCGACTACGCGAACCTCGACGCCGCAGTGCATGACGCCAAGCAGTTGGTGGATGAGCGTCTGCGGGAGAACGGCGACCTGGTGGCCATCATCGGTTCCGACCTGCTGGCAGCTGACAAGGCGAAGCTGTACAGCAAGCAGGCTGATACCCCGACCGAGAAAGAGCGCATCGAGTTGGCCCAGGTGATCGCCACCTATGGCGGCTTGGCGGCTTACAGCGTGCCGAACTTCCCTGTGGACGCGATCCTGGTCACCAGCTTCGACAACCTGTCGATCTACTACCAGGACACCAGCTGGCGTAAGCAGACCGTCGACAATCCGAAGCGCTCCCGTGTCGAGGACTACAACAGCCGCAACGAGGGCTATGTGGTCGAGCAGCTGGAGAAGGCCGGCCTGATGGAGAACATCGAGGTGGCCAAGTGAGCCTGGCCCTGGCGCACAAGCGCCGGACCCTTGCCATGGGCGCTGCTGCAGTGACTGCTGCAGCGACCGCCGCCACGCTGGCGTACTCGCCGGCCGAGGCGCTGAGCAGCCCTGCGAACGCTCGCAAGCACCTGGCGCTGATGCTTGCTGGACTGGATGAGGACCTGGCTCGCTTGAGCGATATCAAGGCCTTGACCACCAAGCAGGACCTCAAGCGCAACGAGCTACTGCCCAAGTACCAGGAGTACATCGATCGCTACTTGGCGTCCGGCCAGGTGTACCAGAACCGCGTCATGGTCATGGTCATGGTGTGGCTGTTCGATACCGCGCAATTCGAGGACGCCCTGGCGCTGGCAGACATCGCCATCGAGCAGGGACAGGAAATGCCGGAGCGCTTCAAGCGCGACATCCCGACCTTTGTTGCCGACGCCGTGTGCGCATGGGCCTACGACGAGCACCAGGCCGGTCGCAGCCCCGAACCGTACCTGTCCGAGCTGCTGCCGCGTGTGGACGGTGAGTGGGACCTGCCGGAGCAGATCCCGGCCAAGTACCACAAGCTGATCGGCATTCGTGCCCTGGAAGCCAAAGAGTGGGCGACCGCGATCAAGCATCTGGAGCGCGCCGCCGAGCTGTATCCGAAGGTCGGGGTGAGTACCCGCATCGATAACGCTCACAAGGCCTTGGCCAAGCTACAGCCGGCGCCTGTGGTGCCGGCGGCCAACACCCCGTAACCGACTACCCCCCCAGCGGGAACCCGTGAAACGAGTCGGCCATTTATGGCCCGCCCCGTGGCAACGGTGTTTCCCGCCCTTTTCGAGTGGCCAGCAATGAGCTTTTCAGGCAAACCCACCACGGTCGTAGACCAGTCCATCGAGAACAACGGCTTCTGGCCGGACCTCTCGCTGGCTGAATACCAGAAGGCTTACCGCCTGCCGGGTGAGTACCTGAGCGAGGTGCTGGTCACTCAACTTGAACTGGCCATGGGCGATGTGAACAGCGACCTGGCCCGTCTGATGGCCAGTTGGCAAAGCCTTGGGATCACCGAGGTAGCCACCGCTGACCCGCTGCTCCTGCAGGCGCGGGCCTACAAAGTGAAGCTGTACAAGCGCGCCGTGTACTGCCGGGCCAAGGCCACTGCCCTGACCGACTTTGCGACCGTTACCCGTCGCGAGGTGGCCGAGAACACCGGCAAGGAAGCCCCAGAGCGTGCCGATACCTTCCTGGCCTTCAGCCAGTCCGCTGTCCGTGCCCTGCAGGGCCGCAGCCGCATCACGGCGGCATTGCTGTGAACCTGCTGCGCGCCCTGACGGCGTACCTACAGGAGCAGAACCTGGTGCTGCCTGAGCAACTGGACAGTTGGGTCGACCAGGTGAACCTGGACCTGATCTGGAAGCCCACCGGCAACGGCGGCATGCACATGGGCGACATGCGCTATCGCGCTGTGCTCGTCCTAGAGCGCTTCGCCGGTAACCCCGCGCTGCTCATGGCCCTGGTCGGCTCGTGGTTGGAGTCGAACGACCCCGACCGCGACGACGATATGCCGGTACCGGCCTTTGCCGTCGAGCCCCTGGACAACGATCTGTTCGACGTAGAACTGACCATCGAGTTCGAGGAAGGGCAGCACCTGGTCGAGGATCCGAACGGTCAAATCGAGTCTGGCGGCAAGAAGTACGGCCTGGGCCAGGCCGAGCTGTGGGTGGCAGAACAGGGCGAGGTGGCGCATGGCGCGTAGCTCCCTCGACCTGGACGTGCGCGGCCTGCTCGATGCACAGGCCCAGCTAGATCTGCTGGTACTGCCGCCCAAGCTGCGCCGGCGCCTGCTCAACCGCCTGGGCACCCGTGCCCGAAGCCTGAGCCGCAAGCGCATTCGCAACCAGCAGAACCTGGACGGCTCGCCATTCGCCCCGCGTCGCAATGCTGACGCTGGCAAGAAGAAGATGGAGGCAGGCCTGGGCAAGCTGCTGCAGGTCACCCGCGTGGATGCCGACGAGGCAGTCCTGGGCTGGAAGAACAACCTGACCAGTTGGGTGGCCTCCCAGCAGCACAACGGCGTATCCGAACGCCGCACCGCGCAGCAGATGCGTCGCTGGAACCGCGTCGAAGAGGGCGCCAAGAGCACCGACAAGCAGGCCAAGCGGCTGCGCCGACTGGGTTTTCGCGTGCGCCAGGCCGGCAAGAAGCGGCTGAGCCGTCCCCCAGTGTCATGGATCCTCGAAAACGTCAGCTACATGCAGGCCGGCGTGCTGATCCGGGTGCTGGACGAGGAACGCGGCGAGTCCACCGGCGCGCAGAGCTGGGAAATCAAGCTGCCCAAGCGGCAGTTCCTGGGCGCTGGCAACGAGCAGGAGAACCGCGACCTGCTCAACCTCCTGCTTGATCAAATCATCAACTCACCCCGTTAACGAGGCATCGCATGGCACTCGGCAAAGTCAGCGTGAACAATCTCAACCTCGGCCAGGGTGCCGTGACCGAGATCGAGCGCTATTTCCTTTTCATCGGCCCCGCCGGCAAGAACGTCGGGCAGCTGCTGCAGCTCAACACTGACAGCGACTTGGACGCCATGCTGGGTGTGCCGGCAAGCGACCTGAAAACCCAGGTGACCGCCGCCCGCCTGAATGGTGGCGATCGCTGGGCCTGCCTGGTGGCGCCGATCGGCGGCGAGAACACCTGGCAGAGCGCGCTGGAGAAGGCCCAACAGCAAGGCTACTCCGTGGAAGCGGTCGTGATTACCACCCCAGTCACCGCCGGCGCCGAGCTGTCCGCAATGCACGACGCGGCCACCTCGGTCATCAACACCTACGGGCGTCGATTGTTCGTCATGGCCGCTACTGTCGGCATCACCGCCGCACAGACCTGGTCGGAGTACGCCGCCGCGCAGAAAGCGATCACTAAGGACCTGGTGGCGCCGCGTGTCCTGGTTGTGCCCCAGTTGCACGGCAACGACCTGGGCGTGCTGGCCGGGCGCCTGGCGAACGCTGCCGTCAGCATCGCTGACAGCCCCATGCGTGTGGCCACTGGCGCCGTTCTAGGCCTCGGCGCGGTGCCGAAGGATAAGGAAGGCATCCCGCTACCGTCTGCCATCCGCGCCGCCCTGGACGCCGACCGGCTCTCGGTTTCGCAGACCTACCCAGACTATCCAGGCGTTTACTGGGGCGATGGCAACATGCTCGACGCTCCGGGCAGCGACTACCTGGTGATCGAATACCTGCGCCTGGCGGACAAGGCGGCCCGACAGATCCGCCCGTTGCTGATCCGCCGCGTGGGCGATCGCCGCCTGAACAACAGCCCGGCCAGCATGGCCGCAGCGGTCACCGCCTTCATGAAGCCGCTGCGTGTTATGGCCAAGGCCACCACCTTCGCCGGCGAGCAGTTCCCGGGCGAGATCGAGCAGCCCAAGGACGGCGACATCGTCCTGACCTGGGTCACCAAGACCCGGGTGGAGGTGTACATCAAGCTCACCCCGCTGAACTGCCCGAAAGACCTCACCGCCAACATCGCACTCGACCTTTCGAACGAGTAAGGAGCCCGTATGTCCCGCATTGGCGGCAAGAACTTCGATATCGCCCTGGGCGACCTGCAGGTGCACGTCGAGTCCTGCACCCTGGATATCACCGACAACAGCGCCGTGGCGCAAACCCGGGGCGTGCCTGATGGCTATGTCGACGGCGACGTGACGGCCAGCGGTGAATTCGAGTTCGACAGCATGAACTTCAACCTGCTGATTGAGGCCGCCCGCACTGCCGGCAGCTTCCGCCAGCTGAGCGTCTTCGACACCGTGTTTTTCGGCTCTGCAGGTGACCAGGAGCTGAAGGTGGAGGCCTTCGGCTGCCGCCTCAAGGTTTCCAGCCTGCTCAGCGTCGACCCCAAGGGCGGCGAGAAGTCCAAGCACAAGGTGCCGTTCGACGTCACCAGCCCGGATTTCATCCACATCAACGGCGTGCCGTACCTGGCAGCGTCCGAGATCGAGGGCCTGAGCTGATGGTTTGCCCGTTCGATCGCGCCCAAGCCCTGGAACAGCGTCAGCGTGACCAGGCGATCGCCGCCGCCCTGGCCAACGCGCCGTCGAGCGGGGCGAGCCTGACCCATTGCGAGGACTGCGACAGCGAGATCCCCGAGGCGCGCCGCGCCTTGGGCGGGAAGACGCGCTGTGTGCCCTGCCAATCCCTTTTCGAGCGTGCCCCACGATGACCACACGCACCCTGCCAAGACCCAAGGTCGAGATCCGTCTGGCCCTGCTCGAGCAGCGCCTGGACGCCCTGGCCAGCCACAATGAATCCGTGCCCGGGCGGGTGACCCGCCTCGAGGGCGAATTCGAGCACATGGCCACCCAGCTGACCGCGCTCAACGATGGCCAGCGGCAGCTGACCGCCACGGTGGCTGATCTCGGCACCAAGGTCACCCGGATGATCGCCATGCTGACCGTCCTGGGCGTTGTGGCCCAACTGGTTGCGCCGGCGCTACTGCGCATGGTGTTCCCATGAGCCTGCGCAATCGGATTATCGCCGGCACCCTCGGCCTGGTCCTGGGCAGCAGCACGCTGATGGCGTTTCTGGGCAAGTGGGAAGGCGAGGGCCAGAACGTGGTCTACGCCGATAAGCTGGCACGGGGCCTGCCGACTGTATGCATGGGAGTCACCCGCCATACCAGCCCTTACCCGGTGATCGTGGGCGACTACTGGTCCCCCGAGCGCTGCGCCGAGGTGGAAAAGCTGGTGGTTGAGAAGGGCCAACTTGCCCTGGCCGACTGCCTGACCAACCCCAACATCACCCAGGACACGTTCGACGCCCTGAGCAGCCACGGCCACAACGTCGGCGTGCCGTCGACCTGCGCGAGCCGCGCCGTGGGGCTCATCAACGCCGGGCGCATCAAGGAAGGCTGCCGGGCGCTGGCTTGGGGCGCCGATGGCCGCCCGGTCTGGGCGTACGTCACCGATGCCAAGGGCAACAAGCGGTTCGTGCCCGGGTTACATGCTCGCCGGCTCGAGGAGGCGCAGCTATGCGCCGCCTGATCCTGCAGGTCCTGGGTGCCTTGCTGCTGGCCGGCGCTACCTGGTTGCTGTTCGACCGGGTCCTGGAGCAGCGCGACACCGCCCGATCAGAGCGCGACCAGGCCCAGGACGAGGCGGCAGGCCTGCGCGAAGCCGCCCGTATCACCGGAGAGCGGCTGGCCCAAGCCGCCGTCCTGGACAGCAAACACACCCAGGAGCTGAGCAATGTGCTCAAGAACAACCAGGATCTGCAGCGCGCTGTTGATCTTCGCGATCAGCGGCTGCTCGTCAAAGCCAGCTGCCCCAACGCCGCAGTGCGCACCGATTCCGCCGGCACCGGCGTGGCTGATGCAGGAACCGCCGAACTCGCAGCAGACGCTCGACCGGATTATTTCACCCTCCGCGATCAGCTCGCCCTAAGCCGGCAAATGATCCTCGGCCTGCAGGAGCGCGAACGCAGCTTCTGCACCAACACCCCAACCACTACTGGAGCCACACCATGACCGACCGCCGCGAGATCACCCTGGAGCTGGGCGAACAGGAATTCACCTTCACCCTGACCCCGGCTGACGTGACCAAGTACTTCAACAGCATGACCCAGAACAACAAGGTCGCGCCGGCCAATAACCTGCTGGTCACCACCGTTAGCCAGGAACAGCGCGCCATCCTGAAACCACGGCTTGGGAACCCGGTGATGGTCATGCAGCTGGCCGGCGCGCTTATGGAGGAGTACGCCCCCAACGTTGAAGTGATCGTAAAAAAGTCCTCGAGCACGCCGACCGCCTGACGGAAAACGGGCTGGGCCAGCTGCTGGCCCTCACCAATCGCTGGCTGCCTGGTGCAGAGCCCTCGATCGAGAACATGGGCCTGGCCAAGTGGCTGGATGACGAACACTGGAGACGCATGGAGATCGCTGTGGCCAACGGCATCGCCCACGCCCTCAACGGATAACCCCCCATGGCTGATCGCTCCTCCCGCCTGGACTTCATCCTGGCCCTGACCGACAAGGTCACCGCGCCGCTCGGCAAGGTGAAGACGTCGTTCTCCGACCTCGCCGAAAAGAGCCAGGAGAACTTCAAACAGATGGGCATCGGCCTGGCCGGCATGGCCGGCAGCTTTATGGCCATCAATGCCTCGCTGGAACCCGCGTTGGAGATGAACCGCTCCCTGGGCGACGTCCGATCGCTTGGTGTGGCCGAGAACGCTCTGGAGTCGCTGAACGCAAAGGCCCTAGAGTTTTCGGTGGCGTATGGGGAGAACGCGCAGGAGTTCGTCGCCTCGGCGTACAAGATCCAGGGCGCGGTCGAAGGCCTGGCCGGCACCCAGCTGGCCACTTTCACCAACACCAGCGCCGTGCTGGCCAAGGCCACCAAGGCCGACAAGGAAGTGATGAGCGAGTACGTCGGTACGCTCTACAACCTGCAGAAGCAGCAAGCCGACGCCATGGGCGCAAACCAGTGGGTCGAGAGGTTGGGCGGGCAGACAGCGCTGGCCACTCAGCTATTCCGTACTTCCGGTGAAGCCATGAAGGACGCCTTCAAGGAGGCCGGCGCGATCGCCACGGCCTCCGGCGTCGACCTGGCCGAACAGATGGCGGTGATCGGCACCCTCTCGTCAACCATGGAAGGCGGTGACGCCGGCGGGCGCTACAAGGCGTTCTTCGAGAACATCGCCAACGCCGGCGACAAACTGGGGATGAAGTTCACCGACGCCAATGGCAAGGCCCTGCCGATGCTCGACATCCTGGGCAAGCTTGAGGGCAAGTACGGCGATCTCAAGGGCGCGGCGGCAAACACCAAGCTGGTGGAGGCCTTCGGCGGCGAGGGCGCACAGGTGATCGGCGCCCTGGCCGCAGATACCGGACGGCTGCGCAACGGCATCGAGCAGCTGGGCAAGGTGCACGGCCTTGAGCAAGCCGAGCGCATGGCCAAGGCCATGGTGGACCCGTGGCAACAATTCGGCGCCGCTGTACAAGCGCTGCGCATCGCCTTCGGCCAATCGCTGATTCCCGTCCTCACCCCACTGATGGACCGTCTGGTCGGCATTGCCGGCACGCTGACCCGCTGGACCCAGTTGTTCCCCAACATCACCCGCGTGATCGGGTTCGCTACGCTGGCTATCCTCGGCATGGCTGCCGGCATGGGCTTGCTCACCTTTGCGGTAGGCCTGGGCCGGTCGACCTGGTTGTCTCTGGTCACGATCTGGAAAGTGCTGACCTGGACCGGCTGGAAGAGCATCGCCATGTTCCTCTACCACACCGTGATGATCACGTTGTTCGTGGCCGGCATGGTCGCCATGTACACCTGGATGGGCCTTGTGCGCGTGGCGATGCTCGCCTGGCAAGGCGTGATCTGGCTGGTGAACGCGGCGCTGAGTGCGAACCCGGTCGGACTGATCGTGATCGGCATCGCCGCGCTGATCGCCCTGGTGGTTGCGGCAGTTGCGTACTGGGACGAATGGACCACGGCCCTCGTGAACACCGCCGCGTTTCAGTGGATCAGCGAGCAGCTGCAGGCCCTCTCGGCATGGTTCGACACCATGGGCGGCTGGTCCGGCATTGCCAAAGCCGCCTGGGACGGCATCGTCTCGATCTTCCAGAACGCAATCAATGGCCTGATCGAACTCATCAACAAAATCCCCGGCGTGAACATCGAAACCCGCCTCGGTGACATGCCGACGATACCTGGTGCCGACCAGGCGGCAATGGCTGGTGAGACCGCCAGCGTCTCGCAGAACGCCCAGCAAGCTCTCAGCGCCTCGGTACCAAGCCTTGCGCCGGCGAGGCCCAACGCCGTGCCCAAAGGCGGGCTGTTGACCAGCATCCAGAACACCAGCAACCAGACCAACACCGGCAACAAGGTGGAGAACGTGAACATCTACAACAGCCAGCCCATGGACGCTCAGCGCCTGGAAGGCATGCTCGAAATGGCGGTGGGTTGATGGACGGCCAGTACATCGACCTGCTTATCCAGGACAACGACTTGGTGCTGGACCTGGCCCGTCAGCCTGAGCCAATTCAGGACCGGGCCAGCATCGCCCAGGACATCGCCCACATGATCCGCGACAGCGGCCTGCTGGTCACCTTGGTGGCCGAGCGTGACAGCTTACGCCGGCGCGACTGCATCCAGCAGCTGGAACTGCTGGTGGAGAACGACGAGCGCCTGGTACCGGGTACTGCGCAGATCATCGAGCAACAGAGCGGCGTGTACCTGGTCACCGCTACCACGCTCGAGTTCGGCATGGTTGAAGTCAGCGGGGTGTCGGCATGAGCGACGTCGATTTCCAGCAGGCGCTGGCCGACGCCGGCATTCCGACCACCGAGGCGGGCCTGCGCCAAGCCTGGGAGGCGGAAGTGGCCGCCCAGGGCAGCAAACTGAGCAACACCAGCGCCTACTCGCCGTTCTGGCGGGTGGTTACCGCCCTGGTGACCAAGCCAGTGCTGTGGCTACTTGGCTTTGTCAGCGGTACCGTGCTGCCCAACTTCTTCGTCAAAACAGCGACCGGTAGCTGGCTGGACATGCTGGCCTGGGCGGTGGACGTCACGCGCAAAGGTGCGACCAAGGCCACTGGCGTGATCCAGTTCACCCGCAACGCACCGGGCGGCACGCTGGTGGTGCCTGCCGGCACCGTGGTCCAGTCGCCGGCGATCAACGGGCGCGTCTACCAGCTGGTGACCACCGCAGAAGGCCAGTTCAGCGACGGCCTGATGCAGTTGGACATCCCAGTCGAGGCCGTCGAGGCTGGGTCTGGGTTCAACCTGGCCCCGGGTTACTACGCGATTCTGCCGGTGCCGGTCCAGGGCATCGCCCAGGTGGCCAACGGTGAAAGCTGGCTGGCCACCCCAGGCGCGGATCCTGAACCCGACGAAGAGCTGCGTCTGCGCACCCGCAACCAGTTCAGTGCCGTCAACCAGTACCACACCGACGCCGTCTACCGCGCCATGATCTCGGCCTTCCCGGGCGTGCGTCCCGATGGCGTTTACTTTCAACATGGCGCACCGCGTGGCCCAGGCAGCGCCAACGCCTATGTGCTGTTCGACGCCGGCGTGCCGGCGGATACCTACCTGGCGCAGATCAATGCCCACATCCGCGACGATGGCAACCACGGCCACGGCGACGACTTGCTGGTGATGGTCATGCCCGAGACGTTCCACGACCTGGTGGTGCAGCTGTGGCCTCGTTCCACCTTAACTTCCGAGCAGCGCAACAAGCTTGAGGCGGATGTGGGCCAGTTCATCCGCGCCGCATTCCGGGAAAACAGCGAGTACACGGCCACACTGACCTACCCACAGGCGCGGTTCTCCTTCAGCCGCCTGGGCGAGGAGTTGCATCAGCAGTTCGCCGGCATTGAGTCGTTGCACTTCGAGAACGCCGACATCGTGTCGGAGCTGAGCATTCCGCGCATTCGGACGCTGCAGGTGGTGCCCCGTGATTAAGCTCGATCTGAAATTCTGGCTCGCCGGCACCGAGCTGACCAAGCTCAAGCTGGCCGCGCAATCCTGGTGGGAAAAGGTCGAAGGCTGGCTGCGCTGGCCGCTCCTGCAGCTCGACGCCGAGACCTGCCACCTGACCATCCTGGACCTGCTGGCCTGGCAGCGGGACATCAACCGCTTCAAGGGTGAGCCCGAGTCGCTGTACCGGCTCCGGGTCAAGCACGCCTTCGTCAACGCAGTGGACGCCGGCAGCACCGCCGGCATGAAGCGGATCCTGGTGCGCCTGGGCGTCGGCTATGTAGAGATCGAGGAGCGCAAGCCAGACCGGGACTGGGACGTGGTCCTGCTCAAGCTCAGCAACAACCAGCTGGCCGACAACCCGGAGCTGCTGCGCGTTTTGATCCAGCAATACGGTCGCACCTGCCGCCGCTACGACTTCGTGACTATCACCCCCGTGACCATGGGCGTAGCCCTGGTGCACTTCAACGACGACCAGCAGACGCTCGTCGCACGCCTGTAGGAACTCCCAATGGCAAGCATCACCCTTGCAGGCGAAAGCCTGATTGCACAAAAGCAGGCCGCGCAGCAGGCCCTGGTTATCAAGCGATTCATCTTCGCCAACGTTCCCGGGCTGGACCCGGCGGCAGCGGTCAACCGAGCCGCACCTAAGCCCGTGGCCGCGCAGATCGTGTACACGGCCAACATCGCCAGTGGTAATGCCGGGTACGTGAACCCGAACCAGGTCGTGTACAGCCTGCAGGTGGGCTCGGACGTAGGGGACTGGGATTTCAACTGGATCGGCCTGGAGTCGGCCGAGGGCGTGCTGTTCGCCGTGGCCTACGTGCCCCTGCAGCAGAAGCGCCGCAACAACCCGCCGCTGCAGGTGGGCAACAACATAACCCGCAATTTCCTGGTTGTGTTCGACGGCGCGCAGTCTCTCACCGGGATCACCATCGACGCGAAGACCTGGCAGCACGACTTCACCGTCCGGCTCGCCGGCATCGACGAGCGCGAGCGGCAGAGTAACCGCGACCTCTTCGGTCGTGCCTGCTTCTTTGGCAGCGCCCTGCAGGTCGAGAGGGCAGGCGGGCTCTATCAACTGAAAGCCGGTACCGCGTACATCGAGGGGATCCGGATTGCCCGGACGTCAGCGCTCGCCTTCACTCAGCCGGGTGGATACCCAACTGGTGTCTGGGTCGACGTATCGCTGGCCCGAGACGGCAACGACATGGTGGCCAACGTCGTTCCTCTATATGGGTCAGCGGCGAACAGGGTGGACTACACCGACAGCGCCGGAGTGAAGCACTACCTGGTGCAGCTCGCAGACCTGACCAACGCCGACACCATCGTTGATCGCCGGCCATCCGAGCCGGTCACCGGGGCGCTGGTGACGCACTTTGCTGCCCGCACTGGGGACTATCCCGGGCTGCGTGCCCGGGCTACGACAAAGGACGACGTGCAACTGAGCAACATCCCGAACGCCATCAGCGACGACGAAGCCACCAACAGCACCGCGATCCTGGCCACTACCAAGGCGGTCAAGAGTGCCACGACGCTGCTTTGGAACGCCCTCGCGAACATCGTCGCTGGCGATACCGCCGTCGGACGTGCTGTGAAGCTGGCCACCGCCCGGGTTATCACGTTGACCGGCGCCGTCACTGGCTCTGTGTCATTCGACGGCTCGGGAAATGTGAGCTTGGCCACCACCGCCACCCAAGCCACGGAGGCAGTGGCCGGCGGTGCAAAGGTCGCAACCAACGCACAAACGGCGGATGGTACTGACGACACGACGTTCGTCAGCCCGAAGAAGCTGCGCTGGGGGCTTTCCGCGAGCTTTCTGGCCTCGGGATACCTGCTACTGCCCAGCTGGCTCGGCGGCTTCATCTTTCAATGGGGGCGGATCAACGGCATCACCCACACCGCCGAGATCACCCGGGACATCACCTACCCGATCGCCTTCACCACCACGCTCCTGGGCCTACACCCGACCGTGATCTGCAACCAGCACTGGGCGGCGCAGATCACCGTCTACGTGGGCAACGAGACGCTGCAGGGCGCGCGGCTCTACATCGACAAGGACAGCGCCGAGACATCGACCATCGGCCTGTTCTGGTTCGCCATCGGAAAGTGAGGTAAGTCATGCAGTTCTTCTATTCGCGTTCCACCGGCGGCCTGTACCTGGACGGCGTCCACGGCGACGGTATCCCTGTCGACGCCGTGGCGATCAGCAAGACCCAGCACACCGAGCTGCTCCAGGGCGAAGCTGCCGGTCGGAAGATCGTCAGCGACGCCGCCGGCGTCCCGTTCCTGACCGATCTGCCGCCATCAGCCTCGCATGTGTGGGTCAACGGCGCCTGGATTCTTGAGCCAAGCGGCCTGTATGAGCTGAAGCGCAGCGAGATCAACGCCGCGTGCGAACAAGCCATCATCGCCGGGTTCACCTCCTCGGCGCTCGGCGATAGCTATCGATACGACAGCGCAGTGGAGGATCAACTGAACCTGCAGAGCTGGGTCATTCGCAAGCAGGACACGGAGTATCCATGCGCAGGCCAGGACGGCATCGTCCGGTTCCGACCGCACACTGCAGCGCAGTTGCAGCGGGTCAGCGACGATTTCACCGTCTTCAGGCACGCTCTGCTGCTCCGGGCCAATGAACTCAAGGGCCAGCTGGAAGAGGCCCTGGCGATCGGCGACGCCGGCGCTATCGAGGCGATCGCCTGGAGTGAACCATGACCTGGTCGCCGATCACAATGCGCTGGCCAGCGCAGTCCACCAGTTGGCTCGGCGACCTGGACGCAGCGAAAGCCCTGGCTGCTACCGAGCTGGCCAGCACCGGCCAGCGGCTCAGCGGTCTGGCAGACATCGCCACCACTGCGCCAGGCCCAGTTGGCGAAGCCGCCCAAGGCGCGGTGGCAGCCGGGCACAGTGCTCTGGCCGCCCAGCTCGGTCAGGTGCCGGCCTGCCTGGCGGTCACGCCGTTCCAGAGCGGTATTGGCCAGGGCCGGGGCCATCAAAAGTACCTGTCGGCGCCGAACCTCCTGCAGCAGCTGGCCAGCAAGCTGACCGACGCGGGCGACAGCGCCCGGCCTGCCGGCGAGCAATACGCCCTGGCGGTGATGTTCCTGGGCACCCGATACGACCAGTTCGCCGACACCCTGGGGCGCTTCAATGCGCTGCTGCCAATCCCCGACCTGGTGCGCACCGAACGGCGCGCCCGGCACCTGTCCACGCTCGAGCAGGAAAAGTGGGTGATCCCCAGCGCCGGCGCACTCCCGCGTTGGGGCGCCCTGCCGCTTGAGCGCTGCACCGTGGTGAAAGTGGCCAAGCAGTCGATGGCCGGGCAGATCGCCGCGCTGGAGAGCTACGCCGACAGCTCACCCATGGCGGATCTCGCCGGACTGGTCGGGCGCAAGGCCGAGAAGGCGCAAGCCCGGGACAAGAAACTGGCCGACCTGCAGGCGCTGCTCGCCGGCGGCCAGGCTGATCGCAGCATGCGCGCCCGTTTGATCGGCCCGGGCTCGCCAGCGGATCTACGCCGTGATTTGCTCCAAGGCGATGCCCCAGGGCATGAATGGGTGCTGTCTGCAGGCGTGCTCCTGGTCGGCTCCCGCGAGGGCTTGAGCTTCGTGCGCGAACTGGTGGGCCTATGACCCTGATGCTCGATGGCCAAAAGATCCAGGGCAAGCGCATGAAGGTCACCGCGAACCTGCGCATCGAGGCCGACGATATGTCGGGCCAGACCAGCGGCACCGAGAAGGCTCACAAAGGCTTCAAGCCCAAGACCCTGACAGTGTCGCTTATGGTCCCCTACAAGGACGCGACGGACCTGCGTGCCCTGATGAGCCTGGCCGAGGCCACTGCCGGCGGCGGCCAGCTCAAGACCTATCGCGTCGTGAACGATACCGCTGCGGCCTTCGGGATCCGCCAGGTGCAGTTCGCCGAGGGCGTGAGCGCCCGGGAGGACGACACGCTGGCCCAGTGGGTCGTCCAGTTCACGCTGTCCGAGAAACTGTCGAACCCCGAGCGGGTAGAAGGCCGACGCAAGTCCAGCAGCACCACGGCGCAATCCAGCCCGGGCCAAGCTGTAGGCAGCGGCGCCGGCGGCAGGGGGAGCGATGGCAGCGACGGTGAGCAGGGCCTGACTGGCTTCGAAGCCGTGCTCAAAAGGGTGGACACGTACATCGGCGGTGGCTCATGAGCATGAAGCTCCACAAGGTGCTGAGTGTTGGCGGGGCTGTTCTGCCGCTGATCCAGGACGAGGTTCGTCTGCAGCTCAAACACCCTGGGCGGGCTTCGTTCACGGTCCAGGCCGGCAACCCGGTCAAGGGTCTGGTAACGCTGGACATTGGCTACAACGAACGCCAGCTGCAGCGCCACTTTATCGGCTACGTTGAGCGCAGCACCGTAGTAAACGGCCAGCAGCAGATCCTGTTCTGTCGCGAGCTGGCCACCGTGCTCGAGGCGCCGCTGCCGCTCAACCTGCGACACGTCAGCCTGCAGGCCGTGCTCGAGGAGGTCAGCCAGAAGACCGGGCTGCGCTTCCGTGTACCTGCCCAGACCTACGCCCAGGTGAAGGCACCGTACTTCTACAGCTTGGGTGGCGGCTACCAGGCCATGGACAACCTGGCCAAGGTGTTCAGCGTGCCGGACTTCATCTGGCAGCAGCAGGGCGACGGCGAGGTGTTCGTGGGCAGCTGGGCAGATAGCTTCTTTGGCGCCCGATCGCCACTGCAGCTGCCGATCGAGCTGTTCGACGGCTACCAGGGCAACCAGAGCGCCACGATCTCAGCCCTTCCCGGACTGCGACCAGGCGTATCGATCAACCAGGGCGAGCGGATCACGAATGTGACGCTGGCCGGCAACCAGATGGCCATCCGATGGACAACGCAATCAAGCGCAGCGTAGAGCGCCAATTCCCCGAACTCAGCGGCGGTTACCACCTGCCGCGCTTTGGCCGCGTCGTGGCGGTACCGGATGCGCCGACGACGTCTGGGTTGTGCGACGACTTCCGGCCGCGCTTCGCCGTCGACGTGGAGATCCTGCTGCCGGATGGCGAACCCGACCCAGACCTGCCGGTGCTGACCGGGCTGCCGCTGCCGGCGCCGATGGGCGGGCAAGAGGCCGGTATGTTCGGCTTTCCCGAAGAGGGCACTACTGTGGTGGTGGGCTTCGCCTACGGTCTGCCGCACAAGCCCTTCATCCAGCAGATCCTGGCCCACGGGCTGAGCCTGCCCCGGGTACCGAAGGGCGACCAGGTGTGGCAGCACAGCGAGGCCTGTCAGCAGCGCGTGGACGCGGACGGCAACTGGCTGCGCCAGACGGACGGGAAGATCCAGGACAAGGCGATCGAGCGCGAGGTGGAAGCGCTGGACAACCGCGAGCAGTACCAGAGCCACACCAGGACGGTGGATGATCATTCCACCGAGTCGGTGGGGGGTACCAAGACGCTCGAGGCGCTGGGCGCCCTCAAGCTGCTCTCAGGCGGGGCGGCGAGCCTGGCAGCGGTGGATGACCTGAATCAGGCCACTGGCCGCGATCTGAACCTGGTAGTCGGCCAGAAGCTCAACGCCACGATCGGCGGCGACGTCCAAGAGCGGATCGAGGGCCTGCGCCGGAGCGTGGCGGGGAAAGGCCAGCGCCTGCAGGCGCCGAAGACGTGGCTTGGGTCGGATGGGGTGAACGTGCTCCAGGTGGTGTGTGATCTGCTCGACCTGGTGCAAGCAATGAACCTTCAGCTGGCAGGGCACACGCATGGGCCCACGCCAGCGCCGAGCAACGCGACGGCATTCTCTCAGGCAGCAGCTTCGTCCCTTCTGCTAACGAACCGACTCAAGCCAATCACCCTATAGCCAATACTCAATAGTGGCGGCATGATGGCAAAAACTAAGAGGCCATCTTATGATCTGCACGGAATGCGTAATCCCGATACCGCTCAAAAAACTCATAGCTGGGCAAGGTGGCTTTGGCGACTGTCAATATTGTCAAAAGCCTGGGATGTGCCTTCAAGATGAAACTGTTCTTGAGTACATAAAAGAGCGAATTTTAGAGTCTTTCCGTACGCTCGAGGAACTCAGCCACATCGAGCAGCACATATTTTTTCATGGATCAGACAAGATAACTCCGAGCGAGTTCTGGGCGATAGTGCAAGATGACTACACCGTTGGCACGGACGCATTCGTAGAGCGCGCCATAAATTACCTCGAAGAAGATCTAGCGTTAGATGAGCACGGTGAGACCCAGATCTGGGCACTTGATGATGGAACATTAGCGCGAAATGTTTATGAGGAACGATGGCAAAAATTCGTCCTAGACACTCACCACGGCTATCGCTTTTTCAATTTTGCCGCGAAAGAATTTCTCGATTCATTGTTCGACTTTGCCTGCCACGACAAGAAATTGAGACCTGAACTGCTCACGACATTAAAGGACGATCAGCTATTGTTTAGGGCGCGAAAAGTCTCGGAACGTAGAAAATGCGATGAGTTTGACAAGTTTCCAGAAACTGCCTTAGGTCCAGCCCCGGCGGCAAAAGCTGGCGATCAGCGAATGACCCCGTCTGGTATCTCGGCAATGTATTGCGCGTTTGATCGGGAAACATGCCTGAGTGAAATTCGCGCAATCACAGGCGATCTTGTAGTCAGTGGTGCTTTCACGCCAGTAACTCAACTTAAGTTTCTTGATCTTCGCATGCTTCAAGAAATGTCGAAAATTTCAGCGCACCCGTTTGATAAAGGATACGTAGAGACCTGTCACGCTCATCGATTCTTATGTCTGCTCATCAACAAATTGTCGAAGCCTAAAAGCAGTTCCGACACCCTGGGATATATATCCACACAGGTGGTATTTGAATACCTGCGACTGAGATTTAAAGGCCAAGTATCTGGCCTGATCTTCCCTTCAGTGCAAACTGGCTTAGTTGGTACTAACGCTGTTTTGTTTCCTGAGAGCGCTGTAATTGCCCCCAAAGGGTACAAAATTGAGAATGAGGACCCGCTGGGACATAGCGACCCATTCTCTGACCCGATACCCACTTTGCAATTCAGAGCGGGATCTCTGGTATGGCACAAAATAAAAGCGGTGAAAACTCAATCCGAGGATTATGATGACCTTATGGATTATGTATTAGCGGATTTCTGAGGAATGGGTATCAAGCCGGCACCACCAAGACGGCGCATACGCACAACCGTCGATGTCTTCGAACCCACTGAGCACAAAGCCCAGCGTAGCCATGCCTGAGAACTTGACGTCGTACAGCGGCGGAAGCGGGGGCTGACTCATCGGCAGCCCTGGTGCCACTTCCGCTAGTTTGCAAGCCCGGCCAAGCCGCAGCTCCTGGACACAGGTCACCCTCACATCCCCCTTCCCCCCCCGTTTTTGACGGCGCTCCTGCGTCGTTAGATCTATTCCACGTTTCCGCATCGGCGTAACGATCACCCACATCCTCTCGTCCCTCTCACCAATGATCCTGCGCCGACGACTCATGAGCGTAGACAAGCGCCTCATCTGCCAGCTCCAGCATTTCCGCAAGAGTCCCTCGGTCAACGACGTGTGCATCCCGCATGGCATATGCCTGATGCAGCAGCTCCCGATGGTGTTTGGTCGGCGCTTCAAGCAAGGCCTGTGTGTCCTGCAGGAGGTGATACCACTCTCGCAGAGTGGTGAGGTTCGGTTGGGAAATAGACATAGGGCATCTAGGAAAAGAGCTGTATGTAAATACAGTATTACGAATTTCCATTACTGTATAGGTGACAGCCGTCGGGTGCCGACGAGCGCACCGCAAAAAGTATGCATGGCAAAAAAATCATGGACGCAAAATCACTTATCCCCCTCCCGCCGACGCGCTTTTCGTCGTGAATAAGTGAAAACCGCCGGTGGGGTGCAATACGAGCCGCAGGCCGCGCCGTCTGCGGGGGCTCGCAAAGGTGCGGCCATTTCACGTTGTGAAAGAAAATGACAGGTTGTGCAGGCGCGGTTGCATAGTGCAGTGGGGACGTAGCAATTGGGAGAGAAGCTGTAGGCCACGAAATCCGTGGGGTGTACCGGGAAAAATATCGCTTTCGGAAGGTTTTCGAAAATCGTTCTGGTCATAAAAGAGCTCGAAACCTGAGGGAAGCACTGGGCTCACTCAATCTACACAACCCGCGTGGGTTGCGGGCTCCAGGTGAACCACTCAATGGGCAACTTTTCACTCCCTAACCTCAATTCTAGGAGACGTGGTCATGGCTCGTCGTGATGGTTTTAGTATGATTCTACTGGTTATCTATCCAGTGCTGAGTGATCCTTATGTCTGCTCCAATCATCCCTTGGATGGGCGGTAAACGCCGTCTGGCCGACCGCTTGATTCCCCTCTTTCCCCCTCACGAATGCTATGTCGAAGTCTTCGCTGGCGGTGCCGCGTTGTACTTCATGCGCCCCCAGGCCGCCCCGGTAGAGGTGCTCAACGACCTCAACGGCGACCTGGTGACGCTGTATCGCGTAGTGCAGAACCACCTTGAGGAGTTCGTCCGCCAGTTCAAGTGGGCGCTCAGTTCCCGACAGATCTTCGAATGGCAGAAGATGACCCGCCCCGAGACGCTCACGGACATCCAGCGCGCAGCCCGGTTCTTCTACCTGCAGCAGCACGCCTTCGGCGGTAAGGTCACCGGGCAGACGTTCGGCACCGCCACCACTGGGCCGGCCATCAACCTGCTGCGCATCGAGGAGAATCTCTCGGCGGCCTGGCAACGGCTCGCCGGCACCTTCGTCGAAAACCTGCCCTGGCTCGACTGCGCCGAGCGCTACGATCGAGCGCACACGTTCCACTACATGGACCCACCGTATTGGCAGACTGCGGGCTATGGGAATGACTTCCCGTTCGAGGAGTACGAGCGAATGGCGGACTTTATGAGGCGTTGCAAGGGGAAGGTGATGGTCAGTATCAACGACCACCCCGACATTCGGGCAGTGTTCGATGGGTTTCATTTCGAGACGCTGAGCATTCGCTACAGCAACTGCAACCAGCGAGAGGGGAAGGCGGAGGTGAGCGGTGAACTGGTGATAACCAACTGGAAACCAGCGGCCCTGGGTAGGTTGTTCTAAACGAAAGGCAAAAAAAACCGCCGAGTCGGCGGTTTTTTTGAAGGATTAGGCGGGCTTGGGAGTCGAGAGTTTCCGCAGTGTTCCTTCACTAAAGGACTTGCTGAGCGAGCGCATGATCTCATTCATGGACTCAGCTTTTCGGCGTTGAAGTTCCTTGAGATCAAGCTTTTCGGTAGCCATACCATTCATTTCCTAATTTTGGATGAATTGGACGTAAACCCAGTTGTTCCGCAGCGATCGTATCAGAAATCCTGCTGTACCACAAATTCAGCCGGGCCATTCGCCTTTCCGTCTCTGCACCTGCGATGAAGTATAGCTCATCTGCTTCTGGCACCTCGCCGAGGAAGCCTGCAGTAGCCTTGGCAAGGCGCTGAGGTATAGCGCGCCTGATCGCAGCCGTGATTTCAGGTGAGGCATTCAGAGGGGCGAAGCCATTGCCGTCGCACCACTGCGCCACCGACGCAAATTTCATGATGTACGCGTTTTGACTGACCTCATGCTGAGCATCAGCCCATACGGAGGCCCTGGTCCCTTGGTAGGTATCTTCATTCAGCACAATCGGGCGATACATAGCGATGAAGGGGTGGCTCTCGCAGAAAAAGGGAACTGCCGCGTCACCTGTAGCGCCCACAAACGAAGGACCAATAGGCAAAGCATGTGCATCCAAACCTACGAACATCTCCCTGATAAGCTCAGGCTCCATTGCGTCCCTCCACCTTATGCCGGCGCGCATGATATCAGAATGTCATGCAGGGGCAGCTTTAATTCAAATGTATATCCTGAGCATCCTAGGGGCAACCCAGGGAGACGAAGCCGACCTTTGGGGTGGCGGGAGTGGTGGACATGGCTAACCTCGGTATTGAATACAGGTCGCCCGGTCGGTAACGGGGGCGATCCTGGCGGGCGCTTTCGGCGCCTCTGATCAAAAAGTGCGCAATTCTAGCGAGCACAAGGTCGCTTTACCAGCAGAAATACGACGAACGCTGCGCTATGCTTCGCGCCGTTGCGCCGGGGTATCCGGGAGGGTCCGGCGCGGGTAGGCATTCAACCGGTCTAACAGGCCGTCTGCGGGAGTGGTCGATGGTTCAGGCAAGCAGTCATGCCGAAGGCGGGCACGCGGGGAAGCAGGGAGCGGCACGACCGCTGGGCCTGCTCGTGGCGGCCGTTGGGGTGGTTTATGGCGATATCGGCACCAGCCCGCTGTACACCCTCAAAGAGGTCTTCACCGGCGGTTATGGCGTACAGGTCAACCATGACGGGGTGCTGGGCATCCTGTCGTTGATCCTCTGGTCGCTGCTGTGGGTGGTTTCGTTCAAGTACGTGATGTTCATCCTGCGTGCCGACAACCAGGGCGAGGGCGGCACCATGGCCCTGACCGCGCTGGCGCGGCGGGCCACGGCGCAGTATCCGCGGCTGCGCATGCTGATGGTGGGCTGCGGCCTAATCGGCGCCTCGCTGTTCTACGGCGACAGCATGATCACCCCGGCGGTGTCGGTGCTGTCGGCGGTGGAGGGCATGGGCCTGGCGTTCGAGGGTATCGATCACTGGGTGGTGCCGATTGCGCTGGTGGTGCTGGTGGCGCTGTTTCTGGTGCAGAAGCACGGCACGGAAAAGATCGGCAAGGCCTTCGGCCCGATTATGGTCGCCTGGTTCCTGGTGCTGGCAGCGCTGGGCGTGCATGGGATCTCGCAGAGCCCGGAGGTGCTGAAGGCGTTCAATCCGGGCTGGGCCTTGAATTTCTTCATCGTCCACCCCGGCATGGGCGTGGCCATTCTTGGTGCGGTGGTGCTGGCGCTGACCGGTGCCGAGGCGCTGTACGCCGATATGGGCCACTTCGGCCGCAAACCTATTGCCCGCGCCTGGTTCGCCCTGGTGCTGCCGGCGCTGGTGCTCAACTACTTCGGCCAGGGCGCCATGCTGTTGCAGAACCCCGAGGCGGCACGCAACCCGTTCTACCTGCTGGCGCCATCCTGGGCGTTGCTGCCGCTGGTGGGCCTGGCGACGATGGCCACGGTGATCGCCTCCCAGGCGGTGATTTCGGGGGCCTTCTCGCTGACTCGCCAGGCCATCCAGCTGGGCTATGTGCCACGCATGCAGATCCAGCACACCTCCAGCGACGAGCAGGGGCAGATCTATATCGGCGCGGTGAACTGGGCGTTGATGGTCGGCGTGGTGCTGCTGGTGATCGGCTTCGAGTCCTCCGGCGCCCTGGCGGCGGCCTACGGCGTGGCAGTGACCGGCACCATGCTGATGACCACCATCCTGGTCTCGGCGGTCATGCTGCTGCTGTGGAAGTGGCCGCCGGTATTGGCGGTACCGCTGCTGCTGGGCTTCCTGTTCGTCGACGGGCTGTTCTTCGCCGCCAACGTGCCGAAGATCGTGCAGGGCGGCGCTTTCCCGGTACTGGCGGGTATCGTGCTGTTCGTGTTGATGAGTACCTGGAAGCGTGGCAAGCAGATCCTGGTCGAGCGCATCGATGAAGGCGCGTTGCCGTTGCCGCTGTTCATCAGCAGCATCCGCGTGCAGCCGCCGCATCGGGTCGAGGGCACTGCTGTGTTCCTGACCGCGCGCTCCGATGCTGTTCCCCACGCGCTGCTGCACAACATGCTGCATAACCAGGTGCTGCACAGCCAGGTGGTGCTGCTGACGGTGGTCAGCGAGGACCGGCCGCGGGTGCCGGAGCATGAGCGTTTCGAGGTGGAGGCCTATGGTGACGGGTTCTTCCGGGTGCTGCTGCACTTTGGCTTCATGGACGAACCGGACGTACCGGCGGCGCTGAAGTTGTGTCATCTGGATGAGCTGGACTTCAGCCCGATGCGCACCACCTATTTCCTCAGCCGGGAGACGGTGATCGCCTCGCGCCTGGAGGGGATGTCGCGCTGGCGCGGGAACCTGTTCGCGTTCCTGCTGAAGAATGCCAACGGCAACCTGCGGTTCTTCAACCTGCCACTCAATCGGGTGATCGAGTTGGGGACGCAGGTCGAGATCTGATGGCACAAACAACGCGGGGCAAGCCCGCTCCCACAAGGCTTGTGTGATCCTTGTGGGAGCGGGCTTGCCCCGCGATGGGCCGTAAAGCGGCCCCTTTCCCTATCATTTCTCAGCGACGTTGGCCTTTCCCTGGCGGGTCTCGATCTCACCGATCAGACGCTTGGCCAGCGCCGGGTAGTTTTCGTCGAAGTGGTGGCCGCCAGGCAGTTTCATGCGCTCACCCACGGCGGTCTTGTCGGTGCAGCCGCTCTCGTCAGTCTCTTCCACGCCATAGATGCACACCACCTTCGCCGCCGGCAACCTGGCCATCTCCGGCCCGGTTGGGGCTTCCTGGCCTTCCTTGCCGAGCCAGCCTTCCACCTCGATCTCGAAACTGCCACTGCGGGCGAATGCCAGCAGGATCACCGCATCGATGCGCTTCTGGTCGTCTGCGGACAGGCGGTTATAGATAGCCGGCAGCACGTCGGCGCCGAACGAGTAGCCGGTCAGCACGAAACGCTTGGTACCCCATTTCTGGCGGTAGTGCTGCATCAGCTCGGAGAGATCGGCGGCGCTTTGCTCCGGGGTCTTGTGCTGCCAGTAATAGCGCAGGGTGTCGATGCCGACCACCGGGTAGCCAAGCTTGGCCATCTCGCCCGCTACATCGCGGTCCAGGTCGCGCCAGCCGCCGTCGCCGGAAAGGAACAGGGTGACGGTGTCGGTGGTCTGCCCGGCCGGGACTTCCACCACCGGGATGGCCAGGGCGTTGCCATCGTGACCGACCAGGGCCTGGGTCAACTGCGCCTTGAGTACCTGGGGCAGGTGGATGTCGTAGTCGGCGATGCTGGTCTCGGCGTTGGCCTGGTCGCGCACGAAGGCGGCGCTGGCGTCATCCGGGTTGTCGTTCCAGGCCACATTCCAGTGGCCATGGGCGGCGGACTTGGGCAAGGCGGCCTGGCAGCCGGGCTGCTCGACGGTGAAATCCACCGAGATGGCTCGTGCCTTGTCGTCGCCTTGCGCGGCCAGCCAGCGCCAGGCCTGGGCGGCGCCTGGGCCGATACCGGCAACCAGGGTCGGTTTGTCGGCCAGTCGAGCGAGGGCCTGGTCCATCGCGGCCTGCTGCTTGGCGCAGTCGGCCGGCGGCAGGACCACCTGCACCAGCTGGGCCTCGCCGGCCTGGCTGAGGTCGAGCAGTTGCTTGTCGGTCAGGGCCTGGTCCTGGGGCACGCCGATGGCCACCCAGGCCTTGGCATGCACGCCGGGAGTGGCGCGGGTCAGGGCGCTGCCGTCGTCGAGCGTGAGGTGCTCCAGACGTGCCTCGGGGGCCGGGCGGGTCCACAGCCAGAAGGCCGCGCCACCGGCCAGCACGGCCAGCAACAGAGGAATCAGTACGTACAGCCAATAGCGTCGGATCATCAACGTTTCACCAATCCAGTCAGGCCGCCAGCGATCAGGGCGGCGGTGTCAGCCAGTGCCACCAACGGGTCGAGCCCGGCTGGCACGGCCATGTAGCGGGGTTCCCAGTCCGGCTGGAACTTGTCCTTGAAGCGCCGCAGGCCCTGGAAGTTGTAGAGCTGTTCGCCGCGCTGGAACACCATCGAGCCCAGGCGCTGGGTCAAGGGGGCGCCACGCCGCGGCTGCAAGCCTGAAAGGGGGACCATGCCCAGGCTGAAGCGGCCGTAGTCGTGGCTTTTGTAGTGCAGGATCAGACCGACCATCATGAACTCCATGGTCAGCTTCGGAGCTTCCGGATGCGCGCGCATCAGGTCGAGGCTGGCCAGCTCGTTGCTGTGGGTCTCCAGCAGGTTGGCGAAGGCCACCGGGCGGCCCTGGAAGCGGATCAGCGCGATACGGAAATGCTGCAGGTACTCGGGGCTGAAGCGGCCGAGGGAGAAACCTTTTTCGCGCACGTTCTTGCCGCTCAGCCAAGCGTCGGAGATCTCCTTGAGTGCCTCCAGCGGGGCGTGACCAGGCTCATGGATCTCCAGGGCCAGGCCGTCGCGGCCGCCGCGGTTCCAGGTGTAGCGCAGGTCCTTCATCTCCTTGCCCTTGGCATCGATATCGAAGCGGCGCAGGTCGACCCGCGCTTCCTCGCCGAGCTTGATCGCGGTCAGGCCGATGTCCATGTAGAAAGGCAGGTTCTCCGCACGCACCTGGTAGAACACCGGGCGGGCATGGTGCAGGTCGCACAGGTCGCGGAACTGCCAGATCATTTCGGCGCGTTCCTGGGCCGGGCCGATCGGGTCGTACAGGGCTACCAGGCTGCGGCCGCGACGGGCATACATCAGGAAGGCGTTGTCGTTGGGGTGGAACAGCAGCGCCTTGTCACCGGTCAGGGCCAGCCCGCCATCGGGCTGGTCGGAGGCGAGCAGGATGCGATTGGCGCGCTGCAGCTCGTCTTCGCTGGGCAGATGGATCACGGGCCGGGCGGTGCGCAGCAGCCAGGTCAGGGCGACGATCACCAGCAGCACGGCGCTGCCCAGCGCGGCGCGCAAGCCCCGCGGCGCATCGGCATCAAGGGTGAACTGCCACCACAGCTTGTGGGTGTAGGGCACGTCCTGGTAGGCGAACAGCAGCAGCCATACCGAGGCGCCGACCACGCAGGCGCTGGCCACCAGGTACACCGGCGAGAACGGCAGCTCCAGCAGGCGGCTGGGACGGTAGAACGAGCGGCGGAACAGGGCGAGCAGAGCAGCGGTGAAGCACATCAGGCTGGCTTCTTCCCAGTCGAAGCCCTTGAGCAGCGACAGCACCGCGCCCACCAGCAGCAGCACGGTGGTCAGCAGCCAGGCAGCCGACAGGCGCCGGCGCAGGCCCTGGGCGAGCAGCAGGCAGAGCACGCCGATCAGGCTGGCGCCGAAGTGCGAGGCATCGATCAGGCGGTGTGGGATCAGGAAGCCCATGTGCTCCAGACGGCTGTCGATCTCCGGGGTAGCGCCGGAGAACAGCAGCACCACGCCGGAAAGGAACACCAGGATCGCCAGCACCGGCGCGGCCAGGCCCGAGGCTGCGCGGATCGCCTGCTGGGCGACCATCAGCCGGCGGGCTTCGTTGGCCAGCAGCAGTACGCAGGCCACGAGCAACGGCAGCACCACGTAGATCAGCCGGTACAACAGCAGGGCGGCCGCCAGTGGCGCCGCGCCCAGCTGGTTGGCGAACGCGGCCAGCAGGATCGCCTCGAACACCCCGACGCCACCCGGCACGTGGCTCAGCACCCCGGCGGCGAGGGCAAGCAGGTAGACCAACACGAACGCGCCAAAGGGTGGGGCTTCGGGCAGCAGCAAATAAAGCACGGTGGCCGCGGCGGCGACATCCAGGGCGGTGATCAGCAGTTGCAACGCAGTCAGGCGCGCGCCTGGCAGGCGCAGGGTGCGGCGCCCGAACTGCACCAGCAGGTTGTCGGCCAGCGGCTGCTCAGGCAGGCGACGGCGGTACAGGCCCATGACCAGGGCGACCGCCGCGACCAGCACGGCGATGGCAATCCCGCCCAGCAGCGGCGCAGGCAAGCGCAGCGCCGTTGCCGCTGCCGGCAGGTCGCTCAGGGTGGCCAGTGCCGCCAGCGGCGGCAGCGCGCAGCCCAGCGAAAGGCTGGCGAACACCGTCATGCGCGCGACCTCTGCGGCGCCCAAGCCTTGACGGGCATAGAGGCGATAACGCACCGAGCCACCCGACAGCATCGACAGGCCTATCGCGTTGCCAATGGCGAAGGCGCTGAAGCCACCGAGCACCAGAGTGCGGGGTGGTAGTTGCACGGCGGCATAGCGGCTGGCCGACCATTCGTAACCGAGCAGGATCACGAAGCCGACCAGCGTGGCCAGCAGCGCGCCGAGCAGCGACTGGGTCGGTACGCTGAGCATCGCATCATGCAGGGCGTAGATATCCAGTTCGCTCAACAGATGGCGGCAGGCAATCAGGCCCATGGCGAACAACAGCAATGTCAGCGCCAAACCCAGCGGCTGACGGTACTTGCTCAGGCGTTCCAGCCAGGGCAGGCGCTGCGCCGCCGCCGGCAAGGCCGTGGTCAACGGTGCCTGGGGCTCGGGAGTGGGGGGGGTCATGGAGTGCCTCGTGCGCAGCGCGCGAGGTGAAGGCAAGGTGCGGCCAAGTGAAAGTCCCTTTGGAAAAACGTATCCGAATATTACTCCGCGCCGGCGGCTTAATCTGTTTCAGGATAGTTAAAGATAGTTCATTCAGCCGTCTACAAGGGCTGGAACCAGGGCTTGGCGAGGAGGAATCGAAAGGGTAGGGGCTGAATGCAACAAACCCCGCACTGTCTTGCGACAGGCGGGGTTTGTTCTGACGAATATGGTTGCGGGAGCCGGATTTGAACCGACGACCTTCGGGTTATGAGCCCGACGAGCTACCAGGCTGCTCCATCCCGCGTCAGAGGGGCGAATTCTACGCATTTGCCATGGCTTGTCAAGGCTTGATATGACTTTGGTTGCGATTGGAAAACTGCGGCCAATAAAAAAGGCCACTGCGTGAACAGTGGCCTTTTCTTGAATCTGGTTGCGGGAGCCGGATTTGAACCGACGACCTTCGGGTTATGAGCCCGACGAGCTACCAGGCTGCTCCATCCCGCGCCTGTGGAATCGAATTCTACGGATTTCCCAACCGCTGTCAAGCGTTACTACTTGATTTTTCGTGGGTTTTTCTTTCGGTGTGAATATAGAGGCAATAAAAAAGGCCACTGTATGAACAGTGGCCTTTTCTTGAATCTGGTTGCGGGAGCCGGATTTGAACCGACGACCTTCGGGTTATGAGCCCGACGAGCTACCAGGCTGCTCCATCCCGCGCCTGTGAGATCGAATTCTACGGATTTTCCCTTGCCTGTCAAGCATTTCCTCAAGAAAAACCTTTTTCGTTCAAACCCTTAGCGTGCCAGATCGCGCCGCAGCGCAGTGGCGACGGGGCTTGCAGGCCGATTGTCCGGTCCAGGCTGTCTCGTCCGTTGGCGGTACGGTAATATCTGTATGAATTTACAGTAGTGGCTGTCATCCATGTCCTTGCGCAAGATCATCCACATTGATTGTGACTGCTTCTACGCCGCCATCGAGATGCGCGATGACCCGCGCCTGGTCGGTCGCCCCATGGCGGTGGGTGGGCAGCCAGGTCAGCGTGGCGTGATCGCCACCTGCAACTACGAGGCGCGCGCCTATGGCGTGCGTTCGGCGATGGCATCGGGGCATGCCATGAAACTGTGCCCCGACCTGGAAATCGTCAAGCCGCGTTTCGAGGCTTACCGTGAGGCGTCCCGCGAGATTCACGCGATCTTCCGGGACTACACCGAGCTGATCGAACCGCTGTCGCTGGACGAGGCTTACCTGGATGTCAGTGACAGCCAATGGTTTGCCGGCAGCGCCACGCGGATTGCCGAGGACATTCGTCGTCGGGTCGCCCAACAACTGCATATCACGGTGTCCGCAGGCGTGGCGCCGAACAAGTTCCTGGCCAAGATCGCCAGCGATTGGCGCAAGCCCAATGGATTGTTCGTCATTACCCCTGACCAAGTGGAGGAATTTGTCGCGGCTTTGCCGGTTGCCCGCTTGCATGGCGTTGGCAAGGTGACGGCGGATAAGCTTTCGCGATTGGGGATCGATACTTGCCTGTCATTGCGCGACTGGTCGAGGCTGGCGCTGGTGCGCGAATTTGGCAGCTTCGGCGAGCGCTTGTGGGGGCTGGCGCGAGGGATCGACGAGCGTGCGGTGCACAACGACAGTCGGCGGCAGTCGGTCAGTGTCGAGAACACCTACGACCATGACTTGCCTGACCTGAGCAGTTGCCTGGAGAAGCTGCCTGACCTGCTCGCCAGTCTGAATGAGCGGATTGCGCGCATGGATAGCAGCTATCGGCCCGACAAGCCTTTCGTCAAGGTCAAGTTCCATGACTTCAGCCAGACCACGCTGGAGCAGGCGGGGGCGGGGCGAGACCTGGAGAGCTACCGGCAGTTGCTCAGCCAGGCGTTTGCCCGAGGTGGCAAGCCGGTGCGGTTGCTGGGAGTAGGGGTGAGGCTGCGGGACCTGCGTGGGGCGCTTGAGCAGTTGGAGTTGTTTCGGGACATATAAAGAAGAAGGGGCCGCACAAGCGGCCCCTTCTCGTTTTACTGCACGCCCGGATCGGCAACCAGTCGCCCGGTGGCCTTTGTCAGTGCCTGCAGAAACTCCTGCTGCAGCTCAGGATCGTTGCGCGTCAGTTCGATCAGGCTCTGTTCGAGTTCGCTGGCCTCTTCTTCCAGGCCCAGTTCCGACAGGCGCTTGACCCGATGTACCCACTGGCCGACATCGTCGTCCTCGAGGTCATCGAAAATCAGCTCGTGGGCCTCGAGCAACTTGCCACGCAAATTGCCGCTGACCAGCAAGCTGGCATCGCCTCGTACCTGGTTTTCCTCATCCACCACCTGCAGGTGCAGGGTGCCGATATGGTTGAGGTTCTGCTCGGAGAACGGGCTGTCGAGCAGGTTCAGGCGCAGTACGCCATGCTTGTCGGTGGTCAGCTCGTGGGTCATCTTGCCAGCCTTGACCTCGACCAGGCGCTCGTTCCACGGCAGGCTGATGGACTCTTCGCGCTTACCTTTCTCGACTTCGTCGATGCCCGCCAGGTTCTGCTGGGCACGGCCGTTGGACGGTACGTTCATGAACGGGTTGACGCCCGCCACGCCATAGCTGAGCCAGTCGTGGGTGATGCTGTCCGGCAGGTTGCCCAAAGCGAACACATTGGCCACGTTGGCGCTGATGCCCGCCACCACAGCCACCGCGCCCAGCGGGATCTCGTAGATCTCCCGCCAGGGTTGGTAAGGGGTGTAGCGGTCGTAGCGGCGGGTGACTTCGAACTCGGTGACTTCGAAACGCTTGAGCTCATGAATGCGCACGCGCCGCTGCGGAAGCTCCATCACCTTCGGCTCGCCGACATCGATCTGCAGACTGTGCTCGAGCAGTTTGCGCTCGACGCGCTCCTCATGATCGCTGCGCTGGGACATCTGGTTGGCGCAGCCGCCGAGGAGCAGGGCGCCGCACAGTGCGGCGCCCCCCAGGGTGTAGGTACTTCGCTTGGACATGATCACTCGCGTAACGGGTTATCAGCGGCGGATGCGGGCCTGCAGGAAGGTCAGCACTTCATTGAGCGGCAGTGCCTGGGCCTCCGACTCGGTGCGGTGCTTGTACTCCAGGTTGCCATCGGCCAGGCCGCGGTCGCTGACGACGATGCGGTGTGGGATGCCGATCAGTTCCATGTCGGCGAACTTGATGCCGGGGCTGGTCTTCTTGTCGCGGTCGTCCAGCAGGACTTCGAAACCTGCGGCGGTCAGTTCGGCGTAAAGCTTGTCGGTAGCCTCACGGACCACATCGGTTTCGTAGCGCAGCGGCACCAGGGCGATCTGGAACGGGGCCAGGGCGTCATTCCAGATGATGCCCTTGTCGTCGTGGTTTTGCTCGATGGCGGCGGCGACCACGCGGGACACGCCGATGCCGTAGCAACCCATCGACAGGACTACAGGCTTGCCGTTCTCACCCAGCACCTGGCACTTGAGTGCTTCGCTGTACTTGGTGCCGAGCTGGAAGATGTGGCCGACTTCGATGCCGCGCTTGATCACCAGGGTACCCTGGCCGTCCGGGCTCGGGTCGCCCTCGACCACGTTGCGCAGGTCAGCGACCTGTGGAACCGGCAGGTCGCGTTCCCAGTTCACGCCGAAGTAGTGCTTGTCGTCGATGTTGGCGCCGATGCCGAAGTCGCTCATCAGGGCGACCGAGCGGTCGATGATGCACTCCAGCGGCAGATTCAGCGGGCCGAGGGAGCCTGCGCCGGCACCGATGGCGGCACGCAGCTCGGCGTCGGTGGCCATCACCAGCGGGTCGGCGACCTGCTCCAGCTTGGTGGCCTTGATTTCGTTGAGCTCGTGGTCGCCACGGACGATCAGCGCGACCAGCTTGCCTTCCTCGGCACCGTGCACGATCAGGGTTTTTACGGTTTTCTCGATCGCCAGGCCGAAGTTTTCCACCAGTTGCGCGATGGTCTTGGCGTTCGGGGTGTCGACCAGGCGCAACTCTTCAGTCGGCGCCGGGCGCACGGTTTCGCGGGGAATGGCTTCGGCTTTCTCGATGTTGGCGGCGTAATCGGAGCTGTCGCTGAAGATCACGTCGTCTTCACCGGAGGAGGCGAGCACGTGGAATTCGTGGGAGTAGCTGCCACCGATCGAACCGGTGTCGGCCTGCACCGGACGGAAGTCCAGGCCCAGGCGGGTGAAGATGTTGGAGTACGCCAGGTGCATGCGGTCGTAGGTTTCCTGCAGGGAAGCCTGGTCGGCATGGAAGGAGTAGGCGTCCTTCATGATGAACTCGCGGCCGCGCATCAGGCCGAAGCGCGGACGGATCTCGTCGCGGAACTTGGTCTGGATCTGGAACATGTTCAGCGGCAGCTGCTTGTAGCTGGACAGCTCGTTGCGCGCAAGGTCGGTAATGACCTCTTCGTGGGTCGGGCCGACGCAGAATTCGCGCTGGTGGCGGTCTTTCAGGCGCAGCAGCTCGGGGCCGTACTGCTCCCAGCGGCCGGATTCCTGCCACAGTTCAGCCGGCTGGATGCTCGGCATCAGCACCTCGAGGGCGCCGGCGGCGGTCATTTCCTCGCGTACCACGGCTTCGACCTTGCGCATTACCCGCAGGCCCATTGGCAACCAGGTGTACAGGCCGGAGGCCAGCTTGCGGATCATGCCGGCACGCAGCATGAGCTGGTGGCTGATGACCACTGCATCGGCCGGGGTTTCTTTCTGGGTGGCGAGCAAATATTGACTGGTGCGCATGGTGAGCCGTGTCGATTGCCTGAATGTGAAATGACCCCGCATTGTACGGGGGCGAAACGAAAGCGTACAGAATGCAGCACTGGCGCGGTTCTGTCAGCCAAGAAAAAGCCCGGCGATCGCCGGGCTTCTTCATCTTGGGGCGTCGCAAACCTGGGTTTACAGGATGCTCAGTGGGTACTCGACGATCAGGCGCAGTTCGTCCAGCGAGTTGGAGTAGACCGCGTCGGAGGAACGATAGGTAGCCTGGCGGACACGGAAGCTCAGATCCTTGGCCGGGCCTTCCTGCAGGACGTACTTGATGTCCACGTCGCGTTCCCATTCCTTGCCGTCGTTGGTGTCGGCAGTGTGGGCGCCGGTGCCGCGGACGTAGCGGGTCATGAAGGTCAGGCCTGGTACGCCGAACTCGGCGAAGTTCAGGTCGTAGCGGACCTGCCAGGATTTTTCGCCTTCGGCGTTGAAGTCCGAACGGGCTACCGAGTTGGCCAGGAAGATACTGCCGCCACCGTCGATGCCATAGGCATATTCGCCATCACCGGTGACTTTCTGGTAAGCCAGGGTAAAGGTGTGGGCACCGATATTGTACGCACCGGAGAAGCTGTAGGCGCGGTTGTCGAGTTTGTCGCCGTCGGCGGTGGCGCGGTACAGGTTGTCGCCTTCGCCTTTGGTGTCATAGATGTTGAAGTCGAACACCAGGCCTTGCTTGTCCGAGATCGGCAATGCCCAGTTGACATTGGCGTAGTACTTGCGCCAGTAGTCTTCGACCTTGGAGTAATAGAGGCTGGTCGACAGGCTGTCGGTGAAGGCGTAGGAGCCACCGAAGACGTCTGCTTCCTTCAGGCCGCGGCGACCCAGACCGTCACTGATACTGTCGCGGTCGGTTTCCGCTTGGGCTCTCATGCTCTTGAAGCGGCCGGCATGCAGGGTCAGGCCTTTGATTTCATTGCTGGTGAGCAATGCGCCTTGCGCGGTTTCGGGCAGCAGGCGGCTGTCATCGGTGGCGAACACCGGCAGGGCGGTAAATTGGTCGCCGACCTTCAGGACGGTGTCGGAAATACGGAATTTAACGGCGGCGCCACCCTTGGAGTAGTCATCCTGGGAGCGCTGGTCGGATCCGGTAGGGAATAGGCCGGTGCCCGAGTAGCCGCGGCCGCTGTCAAGCTTGATGCCCAGCAGGCCGATGGCGTCGACGCCTACACCCACGGTGCCTTGGGTGAAGCCCGACTCGAAGGTGCCGATGAAGCCTTGACCCCATTCGCGCTGGTCGTGGCGCAGGCCGGCGAGTTTGTTGCCGGCCGACTCGGTGTTGCGATAGTCACGGCTGAAGTACAGGTTACGCATCTTGACGTTCAGCTTGCTGTCTTCGACGAAACCTTTCGACTCATCCTGCGAAGAGGCGACAGCCATCTGCGAAGTCCCTGCCGCTACGGCCAGGGCGATCATGCTCCACTTCATCACGCGCATCGTGATTTGCTCCTTTGGTTTTTAGGAAGAGTACCGCCGCACCCAAGTGTTTTAGTTATAGGGCCGGCTCTTTCTTGTTATGTCGGCGAAAATGTATATCACGCGGACTATTCTTGGCGATATGGGCAGAAACAACCTTTCGGTAACTTTATGGCCATGTCGCTGTCAGTTGTCTCCATGTCGCAAATCACGCCCGTTTTATAGAGGCGTACAACGCCAGCGCTGTCTCGAAACCGTCATGTTTGTATAAATACAAAGTACGGCTTGTGAAACTCCCTGGTTTATCCGATGCCGCTGTTGTTATTTGTCGCATTCACCCTGCAGTGCAGGTAGCGTGCCGACTTGGCGTGTAACGAATGCAACAAGCATGCTCAAAATCACGAACCTTTGATGAAATTTTCACAAAGACCCTGCCTGTAGCCGGAAAACCTCCGAAAACACGGGCTGCGACCGCTTCGGTGGCAGTTCACGGCGGTCTCTGGCGTATGTGTGTGAAGCTGCCTTCCAAGTCAAGGTGTTACCGACGATTGTTTATCCTGGCTGTTTTATGTGACGGATGTGTGGTGGAGGTCTGACGAGCGGCATCATTTTGGTGCGAAAAGTAGCGCTGTGTTACCGAAGCGGGGCGTTGATGTTGTCATTCGCGTGCTACAAATGGTTCGAATCGGCGTCGGCGGGTGTGGCAGATGCCGAAGCAGAGTATCCTTGCGCCCCTGTGCCCGGCCGGTTGGAAGGGCTGTATCGCTAGTAAGGAGGTTTGCCGTGTTCACTCTCGATTCGCGTCTGCAGGAGGATTCCCTGGTATTGGGCGACCTGCCGCTGTGCCGCCTGCTGCTGAGCAAGGATGCCAACTACCCGTGGTTCATCCTGGTGCCGCGTCGCGCCGATATCACTGAAGTGTTCGAGCTCGAGGAAGCGGATCAGCAGCAGTTGTGGGTCGAGACGAGCGCCCTGGCCGAGGCGTTGAAGGATGCCTTTGCCGCCGACAAGATGAACGTCGCAGCCCTGGGCAATGTGGTCAGCCAGCTGCATATGCATGTGATCGTGCGCCACCGTGGTGATGCCGCCTGGCCCGCCCCGGTCTGGGGCAAGGTGGCGGCCATCGGCTACACCCAGGAGCAGCTCGATGATATTCGCCAGCAAGTGCGTGCGCTGCTGGGTGAGAGCTTCAAGGAGGCTTGAGGATGTCGCAGGAACTGGAAATGCGCATGATCGAGCTGGAGACCCGCCAGGCGTTTCAGGATGACAGCTTGCAAGCGCTAAATGATGTGATTGTCGAGCAGAGTCGAGTGATCGAGCGCCTGCAATTGCAGGTGGCGGAGCTGATCAAACGCTACGAGGAGATGGCTGGCCAGCAGGGCGGCGGGGAAGAAGAAGCGCCGCCGCCTCACTATTGAGCACGGCGGCGGCACGGGTTCAGCGGCGCGCGACGGCGACCACGTCTTCGGCCTGCAGGCCTTTGTCGCGGTGCATCACCGAGAACTCCACGCGCTGGCCTTCGACCAGCACCCGGTGGCCCTCGCCGCGGATGGCGCGAAAGTGCACGAAGATATCGTCACCGGAGTCGCGGGAGATGAACCCGAAGCCCTTGGAGGTGTTGAACCACTTCACTGTGCCGGTATCGCGCTGGCCGGCCTCCGTGGGATTACCCTGGCTGGCGCGGGCCTTTCGCGTGCCGCGAACGAAGCCAGCCACCAGGTGCAGCACGCTGGCGAGGAAGGCACAGGCCAGTGCTGGCAGGTTGCCAAGCTCCGGCCGGGCCAGCAGGGTGAGGGTCTGCAGGACCACGGCCACGACCAGCAGGATGCTGGTGGCGTGTTGCAGCTGCTGGCGCATGCCTTTGTAGTACTGTGGCAGTACCGGGGCAATCACCAGGTTGAGCAGGCCGAGCAGCGCCAGGTAGACGGCCTCGGGTTGCTGCAGGAAGGGTGTCGCGTCAGTTTTCAAGGTGGGTATGAGCGATAGCAGCAAAGCCGCCACGCCCGTCACCAGATGGACGATCTTGAACATTGGGTTTGGCTCACGTTGATAAGGCCGATCACAGGATGAGCTGGTCGCACGGTGCGCGTGAACTGTAGGCGCGAAAACGTGACGGGCCAGCCTATGCACCCGGCACTGACAATCCGCACGGGTGGCACACTGCCTATTTAACAGCAAAGGCGGGGGCTTCTCAAACCGATTGGCGCCGACGGCTGTCAGTGCAGCCTTGTGCCGCATGCGCCGGTAACCAACTCTTGTTAGAGTGTTTGCTGCCCGCTTGATGATCAAGCCTTATGGAAAGGGGAGCTTCATGGCAATCGATATCGGTATCAGTGAAGAAGATCGCAAGTCCATCGTCGATGGCTTGTCCCGCCTGTTGTCGGATACCTATGTGCTGTATCTGAAAACCCACAACTTCCATTGGAACGTCACCGGTCCGTCGTTCCGCACCCTGCACCTGATGTTCGAGGAGCAATACAACGAGCTTGCCCTGGCGGTCGATTCGATCGCCGAGCGTATCCGTGCCCTGGGCTTCCCGGCGCCGGGTTCCTATGCCTTTTATGCTCGCCACTCTTCGATCAAGGAAGAGGAGGGCGTGCCGCCTGCCGAAGAGATGATCCGCCAGTTGGTGCAGGGGCAGGAGGCCGTGGTGCGTACCGCTCGCAGCATCTTCCCGGTGGTGGACAAGGTCAGCGACGAGCCGACCGCCGACCTGCTGACCCAGCGCATGCAGGTGCACGAAAAAACGGCATGGATGCTGCGCGTCCTGCTCGACGGGAACTGATTACCGCTTGACCGTCGTTTGGTCCAACTAAGCCAGGCCCGATGCCTTCATAGGTATCGGGCCTGCGCGTTTGCGGGGAAGGCTTTGCCGCTGCTATCGGCATGATCGGGTGGCGCTTCATGAAACACATGGATCCGTTCGCAAGGCGGGCGGGGGTGTGGTTTCGAGATGATGGAGCGGTGCGGTGGACAATCCGATGCGTGGTATCGACGGCAATGCGAGGCACAGGCAGGGTGCGGGCAGCCCCCGGGTCGATCCGTTCAGGCGGGACTTCGACATGGCGCAGGCGGGGCCTGTGTCACGCTCGGTGCGGCTCAACGGTTTCGCCACCTGCCTGCGTCTGGAGGTGGTGTACTGGCGCATCCTGGAGCGCATCGCCCAGGCCAACCGCTGTTCGGTGAGCGCGGTGCTGTCCTATGTGGACCGCGAGGTGCACCTGCGCCATGGCGGGGTAAGGAATTTCAGTGGGTTGGTCCGGGTGATCTGCGTCACCTGGTTGCAGGAGGGGCGGGACGTACACTGATCGCCGGGCTGCACAGCACTCCTTAACCATATATAATCCCGCTCTTTGCTGCCTTGGGCAGCGTGCGATGTGGTTGACGAGAGACGCCATGCCCCTTTACGACTATCAATGTGCATCCTGCGAACACCGCATGGAGGTGTTGCAGAAGATCAGTGCCGCGCCGCTGACCGATTGCCCGGCATGCCAGGCGCCGGCATTGAAGAAGCAGCTGTCGGTCCCCGGCTTCCGCCTGAGCGGCAACGGCTGGTACGAGACCGACTTCAAGACCGGGGCAAAAAAGAATCTGGCAGGCGGCGACAAGGCCGACTGAGTTGAATTGCACCGACCAGGTCTTGCAGTATTAGCCCCTTGGGCGGCCAAGACCTCCACCGAACATACGAATCACGAGAAGCGAAACCACGACCATGATGCGCAGCCATTATTGCGGCCAACTGAACGAGTCCCTGGACGGCCAGGAAGTCACCCTCTGCGGCTGGGTCCATCGTCGCCGCGACCACGGCGGGGTGATTTTCCTCGATATCCGTGACCGCGAAGGCATGGCCCAGGTCGTGTTCGACCCGGATCGCGCCGAAACCTTCGCCGCCGCCGACCGTGTGCGCAGCGAATACGTCGTGCAGATCACCGGCAAGGTACGCAAGCGCCCGGATGGCGCGGTGAACGCCAACATGGCCTCCGGCGCCATCGAGATCCTCGGTTACCAGCTGACCGTGCTCAACGAGGCGGAAACGCCGCCGTTCCCGCTGAACGAATACTCCGACGTGGGCGAAGAAACCCGCCTGCGCTACCGCTTCATCGACCTGCGTCGCCCGGAAATGGCCGACAAGCTGCGCCTGCGTTCGCGCATCACCAGCAGCATCCGTCGCTTCCTCGACGAGAACGGCTTCCTCGACGTCGAGACGCCGATCCTCACCCGCGCCACGCCGGAAGGCGCCCGTGACTACCTGGTGCCAAGCCGTACCCACGCCGGCAGCTTCTTTGCACTGCCGCAGTCGCCACAGCTGTTCAAGCAGCTGCTGATGGTCGCCGGCTTCGACCGCTACTACCAGATCGCCAAGTGCTTCCGCGACGAAGACCTGCGTGCCGACCGCCAGCCGGAATTCACCCAGATCGACATCGAGACCAGCTTCCTCGACGAGTCCGAGATCATGGGCCTCACCGAGAGCATGATCCGCAAGCTGTTCAAGGAAGTCCTGGACCTGGAGTTCGGTGACTTCCCGCACATGACCTACGAAGAGGCCATGCGCCGCTACGGCTCCGACAAGCCGGACCTGCGTATCCCGCTGGAACTGATCGATGTTGCCGACCAGCTCAAGGATGTCGACTTCAAGGTCTTCGCCGGCCCTGCCAACGATCCGAAGTGCCGCGTCACCGCGCTGCGCCTGCCGGGCGGCGCCAGCATGCCGCGCAGCAAGATCGACGAGTACACCAAGTTCGTCGGCATCTACGGTGCCAAGGGCCTGGCCTACATCAAGGTCAACGAGCGCGCCAAGGGTGTCGAGGGTCTGCAGTCGCCGATCGTCAAGAACATCCCCGAGGCCAACCTCAACACCATCCTCGACCGCGTTGGCGCCGTCGATGGCGACATCGTGTTCTTCGGCGCCGACAAGGCCAAGATCGTCAGCGAAGCCCTGGGCGCGCTGCGTATCCGCCTGGGTCATGACTTCGAGCTGCTGACCTGCCAGTGGGCACCGATGTGGGTCGTCGACTTCCCGATGTTCGAAGAGAACGAAGACGGCAGCTTCACCGCGCTGCACCACCCGTTCACCGCGCCGAAGTGCACCCCCGAGGAGCTGGAGGCCAATCCGGCCGCCGCGCTGTCGCGTGCCTACGACATGGTGCTCAACGGCACCGAGTTGGGCGGCGGTTCGATCCGTATCCACCGCAAGGAAATGCAACAGGCGGTGTTCCGCCTGCTGGGTATCGAGGCGGCGGAACAGGAAGAGAAGTTCGGCTTCCTCCTCGACGCCCTGAAGTTCGGCGCACCGCCTCACGGTGGCCTGGCCTTCGGCCTGGACCGCCTGGTCATGCTGATGACCGGCGCGCAGTCGATCCGTGAAGTGATCGCCTTCCCGAAAACCCAGAGCGCCGCGTGCGTCATGACCCAGGCCCCGGGCCTGGTCGACGCCAAGGCCCTGCGTGAGCTGCACATCCGTCTGCGCGAGCAGACCAAGGTCGAGTGATCGATCGGGGTGCCCCGGTAACGGGGTGCCCCCGCGCTTGAGGCGCAGGATTCTTCACGTTCCGCCCTTCGGGGCGGAACCTGTTTCTGTTTCAAGGATTTGGAGTCGTTATGGCCGGTCATTCCAAGTGGGCGAACATCAAGCACCGCAAAGAACGCCAGGATGCCAAGAGAGGCAAGATCTTCACCAAGTGGATCCGCGAACTGACCGTCGCTGCCAAGCAAGGTGGTGGTGATCCGGCGTCCAACCCGCGCCTGCGCCTGGCGCTGGACAAGGCCCTGGGTGCCAACATGAGCCGCGACATCATCGATCGCGCCGTGGCCCGCGGTGCCGGCACCAACGAAAGCGACAACGTCGAAGAGCTCAGCTACGAGGGTTACGGCCCGGGCGGCGTGGCGATCATGGTCGAAGCCATGACCGACAACCGCAACCGTACTGCCGCGGCCGTGCGGCATGCCTTCACCAAGTGCGGCGGCAACCTCGGTACCGACGGTTCGGTGGCCTACCTGTTCGAGCGCAAGGGGCAGATCAGCTTCGCTGCCGAGTTGAACGTGGACGAGGATGCGCTGATGGAAGCCGCGATGGAGGCCGATGCCGACGATGTGGTGGTCAACGACGACGGCTCCTTTGACGTGTTCACCTCGTTCAACAGCTTCTATGCCGTGCGCAACGCCCTGGAAGAGGCCGGCTTCAAGGCGTCCGACGCCGAGATCGTGATGCAGCCGACCACCAGCGCCGAGCTGGACCAGGACGGTGCGGAGAAGGTGCTCAAGCTGATCGACATGCTCGAGGACCTGGATGACGTGCAGAACGTCTACTCCAACGCACAGATCTCCGATGAGATCATGGAAACGCTGGGCTGATCGTTTCGGCTATCGGCTGTAGCGCGGGGCAAGCCCGCTCCCACAAGGCCTGCGCCAGATTGCGGTGTAGTCTTTGTGGGGGCGGGCTTTTCCCGCGATAAGGCCGGCAAATTCGCACACCTTTGTAGGCGCTATGACTCTCATTCTTGGTATCGATCCCGGCTCGCGCATCACCGGTTTTGGCGTGGTCCGCCAGACTGCCCGTGGCTGCGAGTACGTGGCGTCGGGCTGTATACGCACTGGCGGCGGTGAGCTGCACGAGCGTCTGCAGATCGTCTTTCGCGGTGTCAGCGAGATAATCCGCCAACATGAGCCGGTGACCATGGGCATCGAGCGGGTGTTCATGGCGCGCAACGCCGATTCGGCGCTCAAGCTTGGCCAGGCCCGGGGGGCGGCCATCGTCGCCGCCGCCGAGGCGGGCCTTGAGATCGCCGAATACACCGCCAGCCAGGTCAAGCAGGCCGTGGCCGGCACCGGCGGCGCCAACAAGGAGCAGGTGATGATGATGGTCATGCACCTGCTCAAGCTGACCCAGAAACCGCAGATCGACGCCTCCGACGCCCTGGCCATCGCCTTGTGCCATGCCCATACCCGCTCCAGCCTTATCCCCCACGGGTTGGCGACAGCCCGGCGCCGTGGCGGACGCTTGCGTCTGTAACCGCTTCATGCGGTGATACACATTTTGTCCGGGTGAAGCACTCTCCCGGCGCATTTGCTGATAGGGTGGACCGGTTTTCGACCGGCGCCCGAGAGGAAGGATCGGAACGTGATTGGACGTTTGCGTGGCACCCTGGCGGAAAAACAGCCGCCGCACCTGATTATCGACGTCAACGGCCTGGGCTATGAGCTCGAAGTGCCGATGACCACGCTGTACCGCCTGCCCAAGCTGGGCGAGACCGTCACCCTGCACACCCATCTGGTGGTGCGTGAAGACGCTCATCTGTTGTACGGCTTCTTCGAAAAGCGCGAGCGCGAGCTGTTCCGTGAGCTGATCCGCCTGAATGGCGTTGGCCCGAAACTGGCGCTGGCGCTGATGTCGGGGCTCGAGGCCGACGAACTGGTGCGCTGCGTCCAGGCCCAGGATGCCTCGGCTCTGGTGCGAGTGCCCGGTGTGGGCAAGAAAACTGCCGAGCGCCTGTTGGTCGAGCTCAAGGACCGCTTCAAGGCCTGGGAAACCTCGCCGGCCATGTTCGCCCTGGTGTCCGACGGCCCGGTGCCGGTGGCCAGTGTTTCCAACGCCGAGGCCGATGCGGTCAGCGCCCTGGTGTCACTCGGTTACAAGCCGCAGGAAGCCAGCAAGGCGATTGCCGCCATCGAGGGCAAGGCCAGCCTCAGCAGTGAGGAAATGATCCGTCGCAGCCTCAAAGGGATGATTACCAAGTGATCGAGACCGACCGCCTGATCGCCGCCTCCGGACGCGACCGCGAAGAGGTCCAGGATCGTGCGATCCGCCCGCTGAGCCTGGACGAGTACATCGGCCAGCCGGTGGTGCGCGAGCAGATGTCGCTGTTCATCCAGGCCGCGCGCGGGCGCAGCGAATCACTTGATCACACTCTGATCTTCGGTCCTCCGGGTCTGGGCAAGACCACGTTGGCCAACATTATCGCCCACGAGATGGGCGTGTCGGTCAAGAGCACCTCCGGCCCGATTCTCGAGCGGCCCGGTGACCTGGCAGCGATGCTGACCAATCTCGAGCCGCATGACGTGCTGTTCATCGACGAGATCCATCGCTTGTCGCCGGTGGTCGAGGAGGTGCTCTATCCGGCGATGGAAGACTTCCAGCTGGATATCATGATCGGCGAGGGCCCGGCTGCGCGCTCCATCAAGCTCGACCTACCTCCGTTTACCTTGGTCGGCGCCACCACGCGTGCCGGGATGCTGACCAACCCGCTGCGTGACCGCTTCGGTATCGTCCAGCGCCTGGAGTTCTACAGCGACAGGGACCTGGCGACCATCGTCAGCCGTTCGGCCGGCATCCTCGGCTTGCCCATGGACGACAAAGGCGCATTCGAGATCGCCCGCCGGGCGCGTGGCACCCCGCGGATCGCCAATCGCCTGCTACGGCGGGTGCGCGACTTTGCCGAAGTGCGTGGCAAGGGTGAGATCACCAAGGCGGTCGCGGACATGGCGTTGAACCTGCTGGATGTCGACGAGCGTGGCTTCGATCACTCTGACCGGCGTCTACTGCTTACCATGATCGAGAAGTTCGACGGTGGTCCGGTGGGGCTCGACAATATTGCCGCGGCGATCGGCGAGGAGCGCCACACCATCGAAGACGTGCTCGAACCTTACCTTATTCAGCAAGGCTATATCATGCGCACCCCTCGTGGGCGCGTGGTCACCCGGCATGCCTACCTGCACTTCGGCCTCAACATTCCCGGGCGTTTCTGCGAGGGTGGCGAATATGCCGCGCAAGACGACGAATGACAGATCGAATCGGCATTTTTGCGGTCCTACCGCTGGCATGCCCAGGGCTCGCTGGCAATACGACATTATCGATGCAAAAACAGTTGCCGCAGCGGATTGGCAAGCACAGGAGTAAGCACTAGAGTATGCGCGCGCAAAATGGGCTGGAACCGTTCGCACACCGCTGTCGCGTCTATTACGAGGATACCGACGCCGGTGGCGTGGTGTATTACGTCAACTACCTCAAATTCATGGAGCGCGCACGCACCGAGCGGCTGCGTCACCTGGGGTTCTCCCAGGCCCAGCTGGCGCAGGACAACTTGCTGTTCGTGGTCCATTCCAGCGAGGCGCGCTATCACGCGCCGGCCCGCCTGGACGACGAGCTGCGGGTAACCGCGCAAGTACTTGAATTGAATCGTGCCAGCCTGCGCTTCGTGCAGCAGGTGTGGCGAGCAAAGGATGAAGTGCTGCTCTGCGAGGGGCAGTTCCTGGTGGCCGCCGTGCGCGCCGACACTTTCAAACCCCGGGCCATTCCCCCAGAACTGCGCGACGCCTTCCTGGCGGACGGCACGGGTACTCAATCGAACGCAGGAGAATAAGCGTGGAAGCAAACGTCGTCGACCATACCTCCATGTGGAGCCTGGTCGCCAATGCCAGTGTCGTGGTTCAGCTGGTAATGCTGACCCTCGTGGCAGCCTCGGTGACCTCTTGGATCATGATCTTCCAGCGCAGCACCATGCTGCGCGCCGGTCGTCGTGCACTGGACGCTTTCGAAGAGCGCTTCTGGTCGGGCATCGACCTGTCCAAGCTGTACCGCCAGGCGGGCAGCAACCCTGACCCGGACTCGGGTGTCGAGCAGGTCTTCCGTGCCGGCTTCAAGGAATTCTCGCGCCTGCGCCAGCAACCAGGTGTCGACCCGGACGCGGTCATGGAAGGGGTAGGGCGTGCCATGCGCGTGGCCATCTCCCGCGAGGAAGAAAAGCTCGAGCAGAGCCTGCCGTTCCTGGCCACTGTCGGTTCCACCAGCCCGTACATCGGTCTGTTCGGTACCGTATGGGGCATCATGAACTCCTTCCGTGGCCTGGCCAGCGCCCAGCAAGCCACCCTGGCCACCGTGGCCCCGGGCATTGCCGAGGCGCTGATCGCCACTGCGATCGGCCTGTTCGCCGCGATCCCGGCTGTTATCGCCTACAACCGTTTTGCCGCGCGCAGTGAAGTGCTGATCGGGCGCTACTACACGTTCGCCGACGAGTTCCAGGCGATCCTGCACCGCAAAGTACACACCAGCGAAGAGTGATCAGGTAGAAACCCATGGCCCGAGTTCGCCACAAACGCAAGCCGGTCGCCGAGATGAACGTGGTGCCCTACATCGACGTGATGCTGGTGCTACTGGTTATCTTCATGGTGACCGCCCCGATGCTCAACCAGGGCGTGAAGGTGGACCTGCCCAAGGTTTCCAGCGAAGCCCTGCCGCAGGACAACAACGTCCAGGTCCTGACCATCTCGATCAAGGCCGACAAGACCTACTATTGGAACCTCGGCAGCGAAGTCGACACCGACAAGCAGATGGACAAGGCCATGACCTTGCCGGAAATGACCAGCGCGGTGACCAAGATCATCGCCGCCGGTCGTGACCAGGGCAAGCAGACCCAGGTCTTCATCCGTGGCGACAAGGCTGTCGACTACGGTGCGGTGATGGGCGCCATGGGCGGGTTGCAGAAGGCCGGTGTCGGTAACGTTGGCCTGATTACCGAGGCGCCCTGATGCAACAGCGAGAGCCATCCGCCTCGGAAAGCTACTTCTGGCCCAGTGTCTGGGCCATTGCGCTGCACGTGCTGGTGTTCGGCATGCTGTTCGTCAGCTTTGCCATGACGCCCGAGCTGCCGCCCTCCAAGCCTATCGTCCAGGCCACGCTGTACCAGCTCAAGTCCAAGAGTCAGGCGACCACCCAGACCAATCAGAAGATTGCCGGGGAGGCGAAGAAAACCGCCTCGCGCCAGACCGAGGTCGAACAGCTGGAGCAGAAGAAGGTCGAGCAGGAGGCCGTGAAGGCCGCGGAACAAAAGAAAGCCGACGCCGCTCAAAAGGCCGAGGAGGCTCGCGAAGCCGCCGAGGCGAAGAAAGCCGAAGACGCCGCGAAGGCCGCCGAGCAGAAGAAAGCCGCCGAGGCCAAGAAAGCCGAGGAAGCGAAAAAGGCCGCCGAGAAACAGCAGGCCGACATCGCCAAGAAGAAGGCTGAGGACGAAGCCAAGAAGAAGGCCGAGGAAGAAGCCAAGAAACAGGCCGCGGAAGAGGCGAAGAAGAAAGCCGCCGAAGACGCGAAGAAAAAAGCAGCCGAGGACGCCAAGAAGAAAGCGGCGGCCGAGGACGCGAAGAAGAAGGCAGCTGAAGAGGCCAAGAAAAAGGCCGCTGCAGACGCCCAGAAGAAAAAGGCACAGGAAGCGGCCCGCAAGGCGGCGGAAGACAAGAAGGCCCAGGCACTCGCCGAGCTGTTGTCCGACACCACCGAACGGCAGCAGGCGCTGGCCGACGAGCAGGGTGACCAGGTGGCCGGCGACTTCGACGATTTGATTCGCATGCGCGCGGCCGAAGGTTGGGCGCGTCCGCCATCCGCGCGCAAGGGCATGACGGTAGTTCTGCAGATCAACATGCTGCCGGACGGCACCATCACCAACGTGAGTGTGGCCAAGTCCAGTGGTGACGGTCCGTTCGATAGCTCGGCCGTGGCCGCAGTTAAGAACATTGGTCGGTTGACCGAGATGCAGGGCTTGAAGCCGAGCGATTTCAATCCGTATCGTTCATTCAAGATGACATTTACACCTGAGGATCTAGCGTTGTGATTAAACGTCTGAGAGGACTCCTGGTCTTGCTCTGCTGTGTGGCAGGCATGGCGATGGCAGAGGAAAAGAACATCCTGGTCACAAGCGGTAGCGACCGGGCAACGCCAATTGCGGTAGTGCCGTTCGGTGTCCAGGGCGGCAGCGTGCTGCCGGAAGACATGGCCGATATCATCGGCAACGACCTGCGCAACTCCGGCTACTACGCGCCGATCCCGCGGCAGAACATGATCAGCCAGCCAAGCCAGGCCAGCGAAGTGATCTTCCGTGATTGGAAAGCGCTGGGCGCCCAGTACGTCATGGTCGGCAGCATCGTGCCGGCTGGTGGTCGCCTGCAGGTGCAGTACGCCCTGTTCAATGTCGCCACCGAGCAGCAGGTCCTGACCGGCAGCGTGGCCGGTGGCGTCGACCAGCTACGCGACATGTCGCACTACATCGCCGACCAGTCGTTCGAGAAGCTCACCGGCATCAAGGGTGCGTTCTCCACCCGCATGCTGTACGTGACCGCCGAGCGCTTCTCGACCAATAACACCCGCTACACCCTGCAGCGTTCGGACTACGACGGTGCCCGTGCAGTAACCCTGCTGCAGTCGCGTGAACCGATCCTGTCGCCACGTTTCGCGCCGGATGGCAAGCGTATCGCCTATGTCTCGTTCGAGCAGAAGCGCCCGCGCATCTTCATCCAGCACATCGACACCGGTCGCCGCGAGCAGATCACCAACTTCGAAGGCCTGAACGGCGCTCCCGCCTGGTCGCCTGACGGCACCCGCCTGGCGTTCGTGCTGTCGAAAGACGGCAACCCGGACATCTATGTGATGAACGTGGCTTCGCGCCAGATCAGCCGTGTCACCGCCGGCCCAGGTATCAATACCGAGCCGTTCTGGGGCAAGGATGGCAACACCCTGTACTTCACCTCCGACCGTGGCGGCAAGCCGCAGATCTACAAACAGTCGGTCGGTGGTGGTGGTGCCGAGCGCGTGACATTCGTGGGTAACTACAACGCCAACCCGAAACTTTCGGCGGACGAAAAGACCCTGGTGATGATCCATCGCCAGCAGGGTTTCACCAACTTCAAGGTGGCCGCGCAGGACCTGCAACGTGGAAGTGTAAAGATTCTCTCCGAGACCAGTCTTGATGAGTCTCCCACTGTTGCGCCAAACGGCACCATGCTAATCTACGCCACCCGCCAGCAGGGCCGGGGAGTCTTGATGCTCGTGTCGCTTAACGGCCGCGTGAGGCTCCCGCTTCCTACCGCTCAAGGCGAAGTCAGAGAACCGTCCTGGTCCCCTTACCTGAACTGATTGCGGCGTAACACGTTTTGCTTAACACACTGGGGTTTCATTAGGAGTTTCACGATGGAAATGCTGAAGTTTGGTAAATTCGCTGCGCTGGCTCTGGCCATGGCTGTAGCTGTAGGTTGCTCCTCGAAAGGCGGCGACAACGCTGGTGAAGGCGCTGTTGATCCGAACGCTGGCTACGGTGCCAACACTGGCGCTGTCGACGGTTCCCTGAGCGAAGAAGCCGCCCTGCGCGCAATCACCACCTTCTACTTCGAATACGACAGCTCGGACCTGAAGCCAGAAGCCATGCGCGCTCTGGACGTTCACGCCAAGGACCTGAAGTCCAACGGCAACCGCGTTGTCCTGGAAGGCAACACCGACGAGCGCGGCACCCGCGAGTACAACATGGCTCTGGGTGAGCGTCGTGCCAAGGCCGTTCAGCGCTACCTGGTTCTGCAGGGCGTTTCCCCTGCTCAACTGGAACTGGTTTCCTACGGCGAAGAGCGTCCAGTTGCCACCGGCAACGACGAGCAGTCCTGGGCTCAGAACCGTCGCGTAGAACTGCGTAAGTAAGTTCCTATGCGTATGTGCCGTCGTGCTGTAACCGTCCTCGCACTCAGCCTGCCCCTTTCGGCGTGGGCTGCGGTTCCCGTAGTAGATGACAACGCGGGTGGTTATCCACCCGCGGGTTATGGCACGAGCGGCGCCTATGCCGGAGCAGGGGCTTCGGCCCCTGCTTCTGCTAATGGCCAGCTGTTCATGCAGCTGCAGCAGATGCAGGACCAGATTTCCCGCCAGCAGGGCATCATCGAAGAGCTGCAGAACGATGTGTCGCGCATGAAGCAGGAAAACCTCGAGCGCTACCAGGATCTCGACCGCCGCATCAGCAGCGGTGCCGCGCCTGCCGCGACTCCAGACAATTCTTCCACCGGTGGCGCGAACAGCGCAGCCACGGGTGCGGCCGCCGGCGCCAATGCCGCGCAGCCACCGGCCGCGAGCAGCGAGCCGGGCGATCCGGCGAAAGAGAAGCTGTATTACGACGCCGCTTTCGACCTGATCAAGCAGAAGGACTTCGACAAGGCCAGCCAGGCCTTCAACGCCTTCCTGCGCAAATACCCCAACAGTCAGTACGCCGGCAATGCCCAGTACTGGCTTGGCGAGGTCAACCTGGCCAAGGGCGACCTGCAAGGCGCCAGCCAGGCGTTCGCCGAGGTCGGCCAGAAGTACCCGAAACACAGCAAGGTGCCGGATTCGCTGTACAAGCTGGCCGACGTCGAGCGCCGCATGGGCCACACCGACAAGGTCAAGGGTATCCTGCAGCAGGTCATCACCCAGTACCCCGGCACTTCCGCCGCGCAACTGGCGCAACGCGACCTGCAAAAGCTTTGAACGATCCGTTGAAGAAGAAACCCGCGCTTGTCGCGGGTTTTTTCGTTAGAATCACGGCCCTTTTTTCGTAAACACGCTGCCGCGGATAACGCTTTGTCGAGTCCGCGACAGTGCCTGACGGAGGCGGACAGCCTGTTCAGCTGTCACGCCCGTGGCGATCATGCAAGACACATTACGCATCACCGAAGTGTTTTACTCGTTGCAGGGTGAAACGCGAACGGCCGGGCTGCCCACGGTTTTCGTGCGCCTGACCGGTTGCCCCCTGCGCTGCCAGTACTGTGACAGTGCCTATGCATTCAATGGCGGCACTATCCGCACCCTCGAGTCCATCCTAGAGCAGGTGGCCGGCTTCAAACCGCGCTATGTTTGCGTGACCGGTGGCGAGCCATTGGCACAGCCCAACGCGCTGCCTCTGCTGCAACAGCTGTGCGACGCCGGTTATGAAGTGTCGCTGGAGACCAGTGGCGCCCTCGATATAAGTGGTGTCGACACAAGGGTCAGCCGTGTGGTCGATCTCAAGACTCCAGGCTCCGAGGAGTCTCACCGCAATCGCTACGAGAATATCGAGCTGCTGACCGGCAACGATCAGGTCAAGTTCGTCATCTGTTCTCGCGAGGACTACGATTGGGCGGTTTCCAAGCTGATCCAGTACAACCTGGCCGAGCGCGCCGGTGAAGTGCTGTTTTCGCCCAGCCACCATCAGGTGAGCGCCACCGACCTGGCCGACTGGATCGTCGCCGACAACCTGCCCGTGCGCTTCCAGCTGCAGCTGCACAAGCTGCTGTGGAACGACGAACCTGGACGCTGAGGAGAAAGACATGACTGACAAACGCGCGGTAATCCTGCTGTCCGGTGGCCTGGATTCGGCCACTGTGGTAGCCATGGCCAAGGCCGACGGCTACCAGTGCTACACCATGAGCTTCGACTACGGCCAGCGCCATCGCGCCGAGCTCAACGCCGCGGCACGGGTTGCCCGTGACCTGGGCGTGGTCGAGCACAAGGTGATCGGCCTGAACCTCGATGGCATCGGTGGCTCGGCCCTGACCGACAGCAGCATCGATGTGCCTGAGGCGCCGAGCGAAGGGATCCCGGTCACCTACGTGCCGGCTCGCAACACCGTGTTCCTGTCTCTGGCGCTGGGCTGGGCGGAAGTGCTTGAAGCTCGTGACATCTTCATCGGCGTCAACGCCGTGGACTATTCCGGCTACCCGGACTGCCGCCCGGAGTTCGTCGAGGCCTTCGAGCGCATGGCCAACCTGGCTACCAAGGCCGGGGTGGAAGGGCAGGGCTTCCGTATTCAGGCGCCACTGCAGAACCTGAGCAAGGCGCAGATCGTCCAGGCGGGTATCGCCCGTGGCGTGGACTACAGTCTGACCGTTTCTTGCTACCAGGCCGATGATGACGGGCGTGCTTGCGGCAAGTGCGACAGCTGCCGCTTGCGCGCTGATGGATTCAAGGCCGCCGGCGTAGAGGACCCCACTCGGTATTTTTGAAAAAAGTTGCGATTGGGTGTTGAATTCTTCTGAGAAATCAGTAATATACGCGCCATCCAACGGGTCGTTAGCTCAGTTGGTAGAGCAGTTGGCTTTTAACCAATTGGTCGTAGGTTCGAATCCTACACGACCCACCATATTCTCAGCCTTTCCGGTCTGGAATGGTTGATACGAAAAACCCGCCCTATTGGCGGGTTTTTTCGTTTCTGGGCCAAAATACACAAAGACTTGGTGCTTTTTGAGCTGACACGCTCTATCGCACGTTGTCGCTGATCCAGCCACTCTCATTATTCCCTTCGCAAATGCCCGCTTCTCCGGCGCGGTGGCTTTTTGCATTTATCTTTTCATTCTCTACAACTATTTGCAGCGCTAAATGTCATTCTTGGCAGGTCGGCTGTTCATGGGGATGCCGGCCTAACCGCATAGGAGCGAACGCACATGGCATCACTGCACGGCAGCACATTGGAAGCAATCAAGCACAATCATGCGCAACTGTTGGTGCAATGGGTAGCGGCGCTTGAGGCCAATGGCGCTACCCGTAATATCAAGGAGCAAACCCTGTCGCAGGAAACCCGCGATTTCCTGCAACTGCTGATCGATGTCTTGCAGGCAGACAGTGGCAATGACATTGTCAGCAGCGACTGGGACGAAGCCCGCCGGTTCCTGGAAAGGCTCTCGGCCAGCCGTGCCCAACTGGGGCACGACTCGCACCAGGCGGCGTATTTCATCTTCGCCCTCAAGCGGCCCCTGTTCAGCCTGCTGCAAACGCATTTCAGCGACGACCCGGCGCGCTTGGCCGAGCAACTGTGGTTGATCTCCGAATTGCTCGACACTTTAGGGATGCACACCATCCGCACCTTCCAAAAGACCCGCGAAGCGGTTATCAAGCGCCAGCAGGAAGAGTTGCTGGAGCTGTCCACTCCGGTGGTCAAGCTGTGGGATGGCGTGCTGGCCCTGCCGCTGATCGGCACGCTCGATTCGCAACGAAGCCAGACCGTGATGGAGTCGTTGCTGCAACGTATCGTCGACACCGGTTCGGAAATCGCCATCATCGACATCACTGGTGTGCCGACTGTCGATACCCTGGTCGCCCAGCATCTGCTCAAGACCGTCACCGCCATCCGTCTGATGGGCGCCGACTGCATCATCAGCGGCGTGCGCCCGCAGATCGCGCAGACCATCGTGCATCTGGGGCTGGACCTGGGCACCCTGACCACCAAGGCCAACCTCGCCGATGCCCTGAAGCTCGCGCTCAAGCGCTTGGGCGTGAACCTGGGCGAGCAGGTATAAGCCCATGGAGCGTATCCCGATTTTGCGGATGGGCGAGTTCCTGCTCGTTACCATTCAGGTCGACATGCATGACAAGCTGGCCATGCGCTTGCAGGACGACCTTACCGACCGCATCAGCGCCACTTCCGCCCGAGGGGTGTTGCTCGACATCTCGGCGCTGGACATGGTCGATTCGTTCATTGGCCGGATGATCGCTGACATCGCCAGCCTGTCGCGGCTGATGGATGCCCGAGTGATGGTGGTGGGCATGCAGCCGGCCGTGGCCATTACCTTGGTGGAGCTGGGCTTGACCCTACCTGGGGTGAGCACGGCGTTGGATGTGGAGCGTGGCATGCAGCGGCTCAGCCAGCATGTGAGGCGGCCATGAGCGGCGAGCACAGTGGCAGCCTGCCGGTACGCATCGAGCAGGATGTGGTACTGGCCCGGCAGTTGGCACGCAAACTGGCCAGCGACTGCGGCATGCGCCTGGTGGATCTGACCAAGCTGGTTACCGCCGTCAGCGAGCTGGCACGCAACACCGTGGTCTATGGCGGCGGGGGCGATATGGATTGGCAGGTGCTCGAGGAAGCGGGCCGCACCGGTGTGCGCTTGTTATTTCGCGACGAAGGGCCAGGCATCGCCGACCTGAAGCTGGCCCTGACCGATGGCTGGACCTCCGGCAATGGCCTTGGCCTGGGCTTGACCGGTGCGCGCCGTCTGGTGGACGAGTTCGAGCTCGACACCGTGCCAGGAGAGGGCACGCGAGTGACGATCACGCGATGGATATGAACATTCCCGCCAGCAGGACGCTGGTCCTGCCCCTGGATGAGGCCAGCCAGGTCGGGCACGCCCGGCGCACCGCACAGCGCCTGGCAGAGCAACAAGGCTTCGACAGCGAGGAGGCTGGCCGAGTGGCATTGCTGGCTACCGAGCTGGCCAGCAACGTGCTCAAGCACGCCGGACAGGGCGCCTTGCACCTGCGCACCGTGCCTGGTGCCAGTGGCCTGGGCATCGAGTTGGTGGCAGTGGACCGGGCCCAGGGGTTCGATGCTCAGACATGCCTGGCCGATGGTTATTCCACCGGCGGCACCCAGGGTATTGGCCTGGGAGCGGTGACACGCCTGGCCGAGGTGTTCGATATGCACACCGACGCTCGCGGCTCGGTGATCATGGCTCGCGTGTACCGACGCGATGCCAAGAACCGCGATCTGCGCATCGGTGTAAGCCATCATGCGTTACATGACGATCCGGCTTGCGGCGACACCTGGCACGTCAAGCTCACCCATGGGCGCCTCAGCGCCTTGCTGGTCGACGGCCTGGGGCATGGCACGCAAGCCGAGGAGGCGGCCCAGAGCGCTGCAGCGGCATTCGCCGAGCACGCCTTTATGGATCCACTTCTGCTGATCGAGCGGCTGCACCTGGCGATGAGCAGTACCCGCGGCGGCGCGGTGGCCATCGCCCAACACGATCTGCGCAGCGGCCATATGGCCTTCACCGGCATCGGTAACATCGGCGCCAGCCTGGTGGCGCCGACGCGGATGCGCGGTATGCCTTCGCTGCCAGGGATCGTCGGCGGGCAATATCGCAAGGCCCAGGTCTTCGACTACGCTGACGTGACTGGCAACCTGCTGATCCTCTACAGCGACGGCCTGCAGTCGCGCTGGAACCTGCAAGAGTACCCCGGGTTGGTGCATCGCCATCCGGCGGTGATTGCTACCGTGCTGCACCGCGATTTTTGCCGGGGGCGGGACGACGTGACGGTGCTGGTCATCGACCTGGAGCCAGACCATGGCTGAGCTTCCCATGCAAGACGCCGAGCAGTTTGCGCGCCTGCAGGCTGAAAATGAGGCCCTGCGCGCCGAGCTTGAAGAAACCAATCAAGGAGTGCTGGCCCTGTATGCCGAGCTCGACATCCAGGCCGAGCACTTGCGCCAGGCGTCAGACCTGAAAAGTCGCTTCCTGTCGTACATGAGCCACGAGTTCCGCACCCCGCTGGGCTCGATACTGAGCATCACCAGCCTGCTGGCCGACGAGCTCGACGGGCCGCTGTCGGAAGAGCAGCACCGCCAAGTGGCCTTTGTCAGCAATGCGACCCGCGAGTTGTCGGACATGGTCGATGATCTGCTCGACCTCGCCAAGATCGAAGCCGGGCGCATCACCATCTCGCCGGCCTGGTTCGACATGTTCGACCTGTTCGCGGCGCTGCGCGGGATGTTTCGGCCGATCGTCGACGCCACGGCGGTCGACCTGATTTTCGAAGAGCCGGTGGGGCTGCCGCGTCTCTACACCGACGACAAGAAACTAGCGCAGATCTTGCGCAACTTCATCTCCAATGCCTTGAAGTTCACCACCCGCGGTGAAGTGCGGGTATCGGCGCAACTCGTCGATGCTCAACACATCCGCTTCGCCGTCAGCGACACCGGCATCGGCATCGCCTCGGACCTGTTGGGTACGCTATTCGAGGATTTCGCCCAGGTCGATTCACCGTTGCAAAAACGCCTGCGTGGCACCGGGCTGGGGCTGTCATTATGCAAGCGTTTCGTCGCGCTGCTAGGCGGGGAGGTGGGCGTGCACAGCGAGCCGGGTGTCGGTTCAACGTTCTTCGTGATCATTCCACTGGCTTTGGCCCAGGATAACGTTGATGAAACCTGACCTGCGCTTGCTGATCGTCGACGACAACGTCGCCACCCGTTACGCCCTGCGTCGTCGTCTCGGTGCGCACGGTTACGAAGTACTTGAGGCGGGCACCGGCGGGGAGGGGCTGGCGCTGATTCGCGACGAGCAAGTGGATGCACTGATCCTCGACGTCAACCTGCCGGACATGAGCGGTTTCGACATTGTCCGGCTGCTGCGTGAGGACAGCCGCACGGCGCTGTTGCCGGTGATCCACGTGTCGGCGGCATCGATCCAGAGCGGCGATATCATTACCGGCTTGAATGCCGGTGCTGATGCCTATCTGGTCCACCCGGTAGACCCGGATGTGCTGCTGGCCACCCTGCGCACCCTGTTGAGGGTGCGCGATACCGAGCGGGCCTTGCGCCAGAGCGAGGCGCGCTTCCAGGAAATCTTCCGGGGTGTGTCCGCCCCCATTGCCGTACTCGACGGCAACCTGAAGGTGCACGAATGCAATCATGCCTTCGCCCACCTGGTGCAGGACAACCGCGATCCGCAACGCCTGTACGAGTGCTTCGCCGATGGCCAGCTGAACGCGCTTGAGGAGTTGCGCCAGCACCTGGTACGGGGGGCGCGCTGGAAAGGCACGCTGGGCATGCGTCTGCATGGTCAACCGCGCGACACTGAGTGGCAACTTTCCCCGTACCAGGCGCCTGGCCTATGCCTGGTGTTCGTCGAGGACATTACCGAACACCGTCACCGCGAGCGCTCGCACCTGGCACGCCTGGACGATGCCAACAGCCAATTGGCCAAGGAAGTAGCCGAGCGCGTGCGCACCGAGGCGCAACTGTTGCAGTTGCAGAAAATGGACGCCCTGGGCAGTCTCACCGGGGGCATCGCCCACGATTTCAACAACCTGCTTACCGGCATCATCACCAGCCTTGAGCTGATCCGCAAGCGGGTGGCGGAAAACCGTGTGGATAAGGTGCCGAAGTACGCCGAGGTGGCGCTGAGCTCGGCCAACAGCGCCGCTGTGCTCACCCAGCGGCTGCTGGCCTTTGCCCGTCAGCAACCGCTCGATACCCGTCCAGTTGACGTCAACCAGCACGTGCGCTCGCTTGAGGAACTGGTGACCCGCACGATCGGTGAACGAGTCACCCTGACCCTGGAGCTGTCCACCCTGCCGGCCATCGCCCTGGTCGACCCGGTGCAACTGGAAAGCGCGGTGCTCAACCTGGTCATCAACGCCCGCGATGCCCTGCCCAAAGGCGGGCACATCTGGGTCAATACCTCGGCGGTCTGGTGCCAAGGCGACGCCAACCTCGCCGATGGCGCCTACGTTGCCGTGACCGTGCGCGACAACGGCAGCGGCATCGAGGCCGGCTTGATCGACAAGGTCTTCGATCCGTTCTTCACCACCAAGCCCCTCGGCCAGGGCACTGGTCTGGGCTTGTCGACCATCTACGGTTTCGCTCGCCAGTCGGGTGGGCATGTGGAGCTGCGCAGCGTTGTTGGCGAGGGTACCGAGGTGACGCTGTTGCTGCCGGCCAGCGATGAGGCGGCGGTCAGCGTGGACCGCGAGGTAGGGAATGACCAGCAGGGCAATGGCGAGCACGTGCTGATCGTGGAGGACACGGCCTCGGTCCGACTGTCGGTGGCCGAGGCGCTGGGCGAGGCAGGGTACCGCTGCACACTGGCGTCGACCACCGATGAGGCGTTGCAGCATCTGCAGCAACTGCAGAGCATCGACCTGTTGCTGACTGATGTTGGATTACCCACCATGAGTGGGCGAGAGCTGGCTGATATCGCACGGTTGCATCGACCGGGGCTGCCGGTGCTGTTCATGACCGGGTATGCCGATGCGGCGCTGGACCGCCAAGCGTTCCTGGGGGCTGGGATGGACATGCTGGTCAAGCCATTCAAAATGTCGGAGTTGCTCGACAAGGTCAAGCGCGCGGTAGTGCGTTTGGGCTGATGGCGTACCGTCTTCTTCTAGGCATTTCCAGCAATGGCGTGCCGACGTCAGCGGTTTAGGCGCCGTGCATCGAAGGCGTCTCGTGCTTGATAAGCGGTGTAGGTGGCCTGCGCCGCCAGCAGGCCGGCCACGCCAAAGGTCCGGTCTAGGCCGAACTGGCTGAAACCGCTCGGGATCGGCTGGCGGTGAGCGATGGCCTGCGCCAGGACTTCGCCGGCAACGGTGGTCGGTGCCATGCCATGGCCGCCGAATCCGACCGCATGCCATATGCCGTTACCATCCTGGCCAATCTGCGCCATCTGGTGGCGTCCGTAGCTCATCAAGCCGCCCCAGGCGTATTCCAGTTCCACGTCTTCGAGTTGCGGGTAGACGCTGACCAAGTCAGCCTTGAGCAACCTGGCGATGGCCTGGGGCCCGCGGTCGAGGATGGAGATGCGTCCACCCCAGAGGATCCGGGTGTCTTTCAACGGGCGGTAGTAGTCGAAGGCGAAGCGTGTGTCGTAGATGGCCGACTGGCAGTTGATGGCATCCGGCAGGTGCGCGCCCAGTGGTGGAGTGGTCACTATATAGGTGGCGATCGGTAGCACGGCGCGCTCGATCGGGGGGTAGACGCCTCGGGCGTAGCCCCCTGCGCTGAACACGACCTCCTCGGCATGAACCTCGCCCTGGCGGGTGCGCACGATGTAACCGCCAGCCTTCTTTTCGATGCCGGTCACCGGCGACTGCTCGTAGATTGTCACCCCGGCTAGGGTGGCAGCCTCGGCGATGCCGCAGACGTATTTGAGCGGGTGGAAGTGGAATGCGTTGCGCTCCAGCAACCCGCCGTAATAGCGTCCGGTCCTGAGCTGTTCCTTCAGTTCGCCTGGGGTGATGTATTGCCAGTCGACGCCATAGGCCTCCTTCATCAACTGGCGCGGCTTGTCCAGGCGCGATGGGTCGTTGAACCAGTTGGCGAGGATCACGCCCTGGTCGACCAGATCGCAATCGATGGCGTAGCGATGGGTGCGCTCGCGAATGAGGTCGACGGCCTCGAGGGTCAGTCGATACAGCTTGCGGGCCTCGTCGGCGCCCAGTGCCGACAGCAAGTCCGCGCTGCCGAGACTGTAGCCGCCGAAGACGAAGCCGCCATTACGCCCCGAGGCACCGTGGCCGATACGTTGTGATTCAAGAATCGTCACGTCGCTCACTCCGCGCTCGGCAAGCCCTATCGCGGTCGAAAGCCCGGCCAGACCGCCGCCCAGGATGCACACACGGGCATCGGTGCGTCCCGTTTGGGCAGGGTAGAGGGTTCTGCTGGCACTGGCTTCGTAGTAGGAGTCGAGGGTGCTGTTCATAAGGGTTCCATGACGCAGGTGGGCGGACCGAGGCGGGTCCGCCAATGGAGTTTTCAGGCGGGCTGCTGGCTGGCCGCGACCGCCTCGACGCAGGGCTCTGCGTTGCTGTGTTGGGTCTTGCGTGTCTCGATATAGGAGAAATCCATTTCCCTGTAGCGCACCACCCTGGAGCCGGTAAGCAGCTTGCGTCCGAGCCACACCACCACGAACAGCACCAGCCCGACATAGGTGGCGAAGGCGCCGATCCAGTCGATCTGGCCGCCGATGAAGGCCTGGTAGTTCTGCCCGAGCATCACCACCATGCACAGGCCGAAGGCGAACAGGGGGCCGAATGGGAAGTACTTCGAGACATACGGCAGTTTCGCCAGGTCGTTGCCATGGAACAGGTATCCGCGACGGAAGCGGTAGTGGCTGATGGCGATGCCAAGCCAGGCAATGAAGCCGAGCATGCCGGAAGTGTTCAGCAGCCACAGGTACAGCTTGCCGGGGCTGAACAGGAAGCTCAGCAAGCACAGGCCGGCGACCGCTGCAGTTGCCAGCAGCGCCCACACCGGGGTGCCGCTGCGCGTCACCCGGGCGAATATCGCCGGCGCCTTGCGCTCCAGGGCGAGGCTGTAGAGCATGCGCGAGGAGGCGTACATGCCCGAGTTGCCGGCGGACAACACTGAGGTCAGGATTACCGCGTTCATCACTGCGGCGGCGGCGAGCATGTCAGCCTTTGAGAAAATCAGGGTAAATGGGCTGATGGTGATGTCCGAAAGGCCGTCCTTGAGCAGGCGGGGGTCGGTGTAGGGGATCAACAGGCCGATCACGATGATGGTGAACACATAGAACAGCAGGATGCGCCAGAAGATCTGGCGAACTGCCTTGGGAATGTTGCGCCCAGGGTTTTCCGTTTCGCCTGCGGCGATGCCGACGAACTCGGTACCCTGGAATGAGAAGCCGACGATCATCGCCACGCCGATCAGGGCAGGCAGGCCGCCGGCGATCGGCGCATCGCCGAGCTGCCAGAGGTGGGTGCCGCCCTCCTGCCCACCGTCAAGGATGCCCAGCAGCATCAGGATGCCCACGCCAATGAACAGGATGATGGTGACGACCTTGATCAGCGCGAACCAGAATTCGGCTTCGCCGAAGAAGCGCACCGAGGCGACGTTGAGGGCGAACAGCAGGACCAGGAAGGCTGCGCTCCAGATTACGCCCGGGGTGTCCGGGAACCAGTAGACCATGATGATCTGCACGGCCACCAGGTCCACGGCGATGGTCACTGCCCATGAATACCAGTAGTTCCAGCCCAGGGCGAAGCCGAAGCTTTCGTCCACGTAGTGTGAGGCGTAGGTAGAGAACGAACCGCTGACCGGCATGCATGCGGCCAGCTCGCCGAGGCTGGTCATCAGGAAATACACCATCAGGCCGATCACCGCGAAGGCCAGCAGCGCGCCACCGGGGCCGGACTGGGCAATAGTGGCGCCAGAGGATACGAACAGGCCGGTCCCGATAGAGCCGCCAATGGCGATCATGTTCAGGTGACGGCTGGTGAGGGTGCGTTTCAGGTGTCCGGAAGGTGGGGCTGCTGCAGTCAAACTTCCGTTGTTGTACGAATGGGTCATGGGCAACCTATTGGATCTGCATGCGAGTGAGTTGTTGTTTTTGTTGTGAACTGACCACTTCAAGTTTGCAGTTGTCGGGCGGATAGGCCCTCGATCTGCCTACAGCTTCTCCAGAGCTGCGGCGCGGAACGATTGCTTTGATTGAAATCAGTATTGGCGTTGAAAGGTGTTCGCAACAAACGACAATTAGTTGCTACATCATTACTTTTTGGAATACATGGTTTCGTCATATTTTCCTGAGTAAAACCGTTTAGTTGCACGCATCCAACTGAATTGCCCATATTTACTGAGGGCAATAGACGTCATTTTGCTTTGTTATATTGTCGTTTTGTCATCGGTATGAAATGTACGAAACAATATGCCGGAAATTTATTCATCATTTAGCGGCAAAAAACACCGATACCTGGAGGCCAGATATCGGTTTTTGGGGGGAGCCCTTCAAGCGAAGGGCGTGCTATGGGGGCTTCCTGGTCGCGGGCAGTCAACCTTCGTCAGGGTGAAGCGTACTGCTGCTAGCGGTCCGTTGTTCTGGCTTGGCTTGGGTGCCGGGCAGGTTGTCGAACTTGTGCAGCCCATTTTTCGCGTACGGGTCGCCGATCCAGCGCGGGCTGGCGGTGAAACTGTCGTTGACCAGGCTCTTGGCCGGCTCGTAGCGGTCGTAGCTCAGGCCTGCCAGGTCGGACAGGGTATGGATCAGGTGTGCGCTGCTGTACGGACGGTTGACCATCGCCTGCAGGTCGCGCGGGTGCGTCGCCTGCCAGCTGGGCGAGGTCCAGAGCAGGAAAGGGATGGTGTACATCGGCCGGGTTGGATTGGCCTCGTTGCGGCCCAGGCGATCATGGTTGCCGGAGCTATAGACATCCTCGCCGTGGTCGGACAGGTACAGCAGGAAGCCGTTCGGCGTGCTTGCCGAATAACGCTTGATCAGGTCTGAGACCACGAAGTCGTTGTAGCGCACGGCGTTGTCGTAAAAGTTGTAGGTGCGTACCTGTTCGGGTGCCAGCGCCGCCGGCGCGCCGGTCGCGTCCTTGAAATGATCGAACTGGGCGGGATAGCGATAGCGGTAGTCCATGTGCGTGCCGAGCAGGTGGACAATGATCAGCTTCTTGTCGGCGGGGTCGCGCAGGGCCTTGTCGAAAGGTTCCAGCACCACGCTGTCATACTGGCTGGCGTTTTGGTTGCGCTGGTTGTTCAGGTAGACCGGCACGTCCGTCTGCTGGGAGAAGGTCGTGAGCATGGTGTTGCGCTTGGTCATGGTTTGTTGGTTGGTGATCCAGAACGTCTTGTAGCCAGCCTGTTTCATCAGGTTGATCAGCGATGGGTCGGTGAGGAAACGGTCAGGGTGCTGCTGGTCGCCAAAGGTCAGGATTTGCTGCATCACCTCAATGGTGTAGGGGCGTGGCGAGACGACATTACGGAATACGGTGAGCCCTTTGTCGTGAGCGGCCAGGGCGTCGAGGTTCGGCGTGGTGTCGCGGTCGTAGCCGTACAAATGCATGTGTTCGCGTGTGGTGGATTCGCCTAGCACCAGCACCAGGGTGCGCGGCGCGTCGCCGCTACTGTCCTTGAGGTTTTGCAGGGGCGGCAGGGCGGCGTTCTGTTGAAGCAGTGCCTGCATGTTGTCCAACTGCTGTCGATATTGCCGGTAGCCGACCACCAGTTGCCAGGGCACTGCAGCCGCCATGCGTTGTTCAACCTTTTCGCGAGCGTCTGCGAAATTGCGTTGCTGGGAGACCATCTGTTTGTAGAACGGGTAGCCCAGGGTCGCAGTCAGCAGCACCGCAACCACCGGCAGACGGCTGTACAGCGGCAGGGTGACCGGGCGGATGCGCCGCCACAGCAGCACGGCGATCGCGCTGTAGAGCAGCAGCCCCAGGCACAGCCAAGTGCTGAAGTACTGGCTGAAATATTCGCCGGCTTCAGCGGTGTTGGATTCGAACATCACGAAGATGACGCTTTGTGAGAACTCCTGCCGGTAGATGCCGAAATAGCTGAGGCCCACCAGCGATCCAGCCCACAGCACTAGCCCAATCACTGCGGCGAGCGGGCGGGTCAGGCGTGGCAGCAGCAGTACCGGGGCCAGCCACAGGCTGCTGAGGAACAGGGCATCGCGAAAGCCGGCGAAGCCGGTGGTGCCACTGAACAGCAGCAAGGCCTGGGTCACGCCGGAGAAGTACCAGAAGAACAGCAGGAGCCAGCCGAGGCCAGGCCAGTCGATGGATGTGCGAGCGGGAAGAGTTGTGCGGGACACGTGTGCCTCAGAGAGCGGTTGCCTGCCGGATCGGTTGGCAGGCGAAGCTAAAGGGGGCGGCGTGAAAAGATCGTCAACAATTCATGAAAGGCCCGCAGAGACCGACGAGTGCTCTATATGGCAGGTGAGCTTGTTGTTGCCAGGCGCGTGATCGTTCAGGCGATACAGCTTGCGGCTTCAGGAGGCCAAAAGGTGGCTCCTGAAGTCGCGGCTTTAGGGCTGCTGGGTTGGCGTAGCGGTGGCGAGTGGGGAGAAGTTGATCTGTGGATAACGATCAGGCGTAACACAGCGCTATACCCGGAACTGCTCCATCAAGACTTGCTGCTGGTTGGCCAAGCGGTTCAGCGCTTGGCTGATTCGTGCTGATTCGTCGGCCTGTCCAGACAACGCCTCGGTCACATCGCGAATCCCCGCCACGTTGCGATTGACTTCTTCAGCCACGGCACTCTGTTCCTCGGCCGCCGAGGCGATCTGCAGGTTCATGTCGGTGATCACCGTCACCGCCTCGCCGATGCGTTGCAGCGCCGGCAAGGTCTGCTCCATCTGCGCCGCGCTGTCCTGAGCCTGGCGCTGGCCGGCATGCATGGCACCGACCACGTCCTGTGTGCCTTGCTGCAGTCCCTCGATCACCTGGCGGATCTCCTCTACCGATACCTGCGTACGCTGAGCCAGGTTGCGCACCTCGTCGGCGACCACTGCGAAACCACGCCCAGCCTCACCGGCGCGGGCAGCCTCGATGGCGGCATTGAGTGCCAGCAGGTTGGTCTGCTCGGCAATGGCACGGATTACCTCAAGCACCGAACCGATCTGCTCACCGCGGCTTGCCAAGGCACGCGCCTCGTCCATGGCCGCGTCCATGCCGCCCGCCAGCTGGCCGATCGCCTCGCGGGTGGCGGTCACTCGCGCCAGGCCGTCGCGGGTCGCCTGGTCGGCGCCGCGCGCGGCTTGTGCCGCCTGGGCGGCATTGTGGGCGACGTCGTGGGCGGTAGCGCTCATCTCGTTGGCGGCGGTAGCTACCTGCTCGATCTCGCGGTGCTGTTGCTGCATGCCATCGCTGGTCTGACTGGCGATCAGCGCCGATTGGTCTGCCGTGCCGCGGGCCTCATGCAGGGAGGCCTTGAGCTGGGCGATCACCGGCTGGAGCTTGTCGAGGAAACGGTTGAACCAACCGGTGAGCTGGCCCAGTTCGTCATCGCGGGCGTACTCCAGGCGTCGGGTCAGGTCGCCTTCGCCGCTGGCGATGTCCTGCAGGCGGGCAGCCACGGCCAGGATCGGCCGAGTTACGCCGCGGGCGGTAAGCCACACCAGCAACAGGCCCAGCACGGCCGCAACCATTCCTATCAGCAGGCTGACGAAGTTGGCCTGCTGGTTCTGGCTATCCAGGCGCTGGTTGAGAGTGACCGCAGGCGCTTGCAGCACCTGTTCGGGCAATTCGAGCAGTACTTGCCAAGGTGCCGCGCCGGGAATTGGCGTGAAGGGCCGGGAAATGCGCATGGTGCCTTGGTCCAGCCGCTCGACAGCCTGGCCGGCGCGCAGCGGCGCTGCCAGGGCGATGGCGCTGGCGCCGAACGCTTGCTGTACCGTCTTGCTCAACTGGCCGGCATCCTGGCTGTGGCCGGCCAGCAGCCCTGCGGGGCTGATGATACTGACCTGGCCCTGGCCGTCGAACAGCTCCTGGCGACCCGCCAGGCTTAGTTGCTGCAGGTTGTCCAGGCCGATATCCAGGCCGACCACACCCACCACCTTGCCGTTGTCCAGCAACGGCAGGGCGATGCTCGTCATCAGTACCTGATGACCGTTGACTTCATCGAAATACGGGTCCAGTACGCAGGCCTTTGCCGTCTCCAGAGGGCAGGTCAGCCACCGGTTGTAAGGCGAGCCATTGGCGCCGATGCTGGTGTCGGCGAGCATCGATTCGGGCATGGTCTCCACCTCCAGGGCGCCACTGCCCGGCTGCGACCAGTACAGCGAAAAGCGGCCGCTGTCATTGCTGCCATTCTCGGCCTGGTCAACGAAGCGCGCATCTTGCTGGTCCAGGGCGTTGGGTTGGAACACCAGATACAGGCCGATCAGGTCGGTGTTGCCGGCCAGGGTGGCGCGAGCCTCGCGGCTGAGTTCGGCACGCAGGTCGTCACCGCCGCGAGCTTTGAGTGCCTGCACCAGCCTTGCGAAGCCGTTGCCGTACTGGTAGGCATCCATGAAGTAGCGCTGGATACGCAGGGCCTGGGCTTCGCCGTGGGCCTGCAAGCGCAGGCGGGCACTGTGGTCGAGCAGTTCGGTATTGGCCTGGAACACCTGCGCTGCGCTGCGCCGCGCCTGGGTAAGCGAGGTAGTCACCAGCAGGGCGACGATGGCCAGCAGGCACAGGCCGGCGAGCAGGGTGATCTTCCACTGGATGGACAGACTTCGCTGCGACATGGGCTTTTCCTTCTCGGGCAAACACAACGCCCGCGGTCAGGCGGGCGTCGATGGGGTCATTCGGCGATGCAGTTCGGTGGCGCAACCCTGAAGGCCTTCGTCAGCCAGGCCAGGTAGAGCACGCCAAGCAGGGCCCAGACACCGCCGAACAGCAAGGAGTGTTCGTTCAGGTCCAGCCACAGCGAGACGATGATGCAGAAGCCTATCGTCGGCGCCACCAGATACTTGAGGTTGTTCGTCAGGCCCTTGTTCTGCCTCTCACGGATATAGCAGTGGTTGATCACCGAGAGGTTGACGAAGCTGAACGCCACCAGCGCGCCGAAGTTGATCACCGAGGTGGCGGTGACCAGGTCGAAGAAGATCGCCGACAGCGAAATCAGGCCGACCACCGCAATGTTCAGCACTGGGGTCTTGTAGCGCGGGTGCAGGCGGGCGAACACCCCGGCCGGGATCACGTTGTCGCGGCCCATCACGTACAGCAGGCGCGACACGCTGGTCTGCGAGGCCAGGCCCGAGGCGATGGTGTTGATCACGGTGCAGGCGATGAATACCGATTGGAACAGCTTGCCGCCGACGTACAGGGCGATTTCCGGCAGGGCCGCTTCCTGGTCGTGGAAGCGCTGCATGGTCGGGAAGTAGGCCTGGATGAAGTAGGACACGCCGATGAACACCACGCCGCCGATCAGCGCCGTGAGGAAGATCGCCCGGGGGATGGTCTTGCCCGGGTCGCGGGTTTCCTCCGACAGGCAGGTCACTGCATCGAAGCCCAGGAACGAGAAGCACAGGATGGTCGCACCGGCGGCGAGGGCGGCGAACTGGGTCTGGTCATCGGCGAACGGTACCAGGCTCCAGGCCGTGCCCAGGCCTTCGCCATGGCCCAGGCCGCGCCAGCAGAGGTAGATGAATACCGAAATGATCGCCACCTGCACGGCGACGAACAGCAGGTTGAAGTGCGCCACCAGGTTGATGCTGCGCATGTTGATCAGGCTGATCAGGGTGACGAAGCCGGCCACCCACGCCCAGGCCGGCACTTCGGGGAACATTGCCGACAGGTAGAGCTTGGCCAGCAGTGCATTGACCATGGGCAGCAGCAGGTAGTCCAGCAGCGACGACCAGCCGACCAGGAAGCCCACGTGTGGATTGATGGCGCGCTGGGTGTAGGTGTACGCCGAGCCCGACTGCGGGAAGCGTCGCACCAGGGTGCCATAGCTCACGGCGGTGAACAGGATGCCGGCCAGGGCCAGGATGTAGGCGCTGGGCACATGCCCGGCAGTGATGCCAGAGACGATGCCGAAGGTGTCGAACACGGTCATCGGGGTGAGGTAGGCCAGGCCGATGATCACCACGTGCCAAAGGCGCAGGGACTTGCGGAACTGGGCATCGCCGGGAGCGCTGTGATCAGGCTGCATGCGGGCGCTGCTCCTGTGTCGAAACAACGGGCACGGCGAGTGACGGGCACGACAAGGTCGAGCGGATGGGCTCCATGTTGTTCACCTTTTATGTTGGAGCTGCAGGGTGCGCGAAATAAACAACGATGGTCGTTTGGGTGTCAAGTTAAACATGACAGGTAGTCAGTTGGATGGAAGGGGAATCGGTTTTTTTGGCCGTTATGCACTGTTATTGGCCGATTGAGCGGATCGTAAGTCGATTTTGATGTTCGTAAAAATTTACATTTCTTTTGGCCAAGGCAGGCTGTCCTTGGGGTGCCGACAAACGAAATCCAGCAAGCATTACCGCGCCGGCCGGGTGCCGATGGTATTCTTGCCACCCCGCGTGCCCTCGTTTCCGTGGTCCGCCCAATCGCCCTCCCTATGGACAGCAATCGGTTCTATTCATGAAGAAATCAGTAGGCATCCTTTCCGGCCTGGCGCTCGCCATCGCCGTCGCAACCACCGCTGGCGCCTGGTACACCGGCAAGCAACTGCCCGCGGAGCTGGAACGCTCCGTGGCGCGCGGCAACGAAGAGCTGAAGAAGGCCCTAGCAGGCAACGGCGGCAGCATGACCATCGAGTTGGTCTCGCTGGACCAGCACTTCTTCACCAGCACCGCGCACTACCGTCTGAAGGCCGAGAACGTGCAGCTCGGGGAGGCCGAGGCGCTGAACTTCCAGGTTGGCGTGACCGACCAGATCGAGCACGGCCCGTTCCCCTGGTCGCGGGTCAAGGCGTTCAAGCTGATGCCGGTCATGGCCACCAGCAACAGCGCTTTGGACAAGGATGACTTCACCGAGGGCTGGTTCACTGCCGCTGGCGACAAGGCACCGGTCACCGCCCAGGTCAGCCTCGGCTACAACGGCAGCGTCGACAGCGATATCCGCCTGGCGCCGGTGACGCTCAAGGAAGACGACGGCAACGTCCTGGACTTCTCCGGCCTGCAACTGCAACTGCGCGGAGACCGCGACGGCAAGGCGGTGGAGATCCACGGCAATGCCGAGCACCTGGAGTTGAATTTCGTCGATGAGCAACAGGCGCCGGTGAAGATCCTGCTCAACGGCTTCAAGGCCGGTGGCAAGCTCCACGAAACCGCCCACGACATGGTCTATGTCGGCAACTTCGACCTGGCCCTGGCCGACACCCAGGTGACCTTCGGGCCGAAGCAGGAAGTGCTGGTGCTCAAGGGCCTGCAGCAGAACAACCTGTACAACGCCGAGGGCGAGGCCAAGGACAAGCTGGCCGGGCGCCTGGAATACAAGGTTGCCGACATCAGCTACGCCGGGCGCAAGGTCGGCAGCGCAGAAATGGTCCTGACCATGAAGTCCATCGACATCGCGGCCATGCAGGCGCTGATGGAGTGGTACCAGACCCAGCTGCCGCAGATGCAGCAGGCGGCGGCCGAGGGCGAGGCCCCGTCGCTGGAAATGACCCCCGAGGAACAGGCCAAGGTCCAGGCCGACCTGCAGCGGTTGCTGGTGGCCAAACCCCAGGTGGCCGTGGAGAAGCTGGCATTCAAGACCGCCAATGGCGAAAGCCACTTCAACCTGGCAATGGACTTCGCCAGCCCCAGCTCCTTCGACCTGCCCCCTGACCAGCTCGGCAAGCAGCTGTTGACCCAGCTGAAGGCCAAGCTCAGCGTTTCAAAGCCGATGGTCGCCGACCTGACCACATTGCAAGCCCTGCTTGAGGGCGAGACCGACGCCCAGGCCATCGCCCAGCAGTCCAGTCAGGCCGGTGAAATGGTCGGCATGATGGCATTGCAGAGCGGCATGGCCACGGTAGAAGGCACTGATGTGGTATCGAGCCTGCAATACGCTGATGGCATGGTCGACTTCAATGGCAAGAAGATGACCGTCGAAGAGTTCGCCATGCTGATCAGCGGCCACCTGGCGGCGTTGCAGCCGCAGGGCTGACCTCTCGGGCAGACCCGCTCCCATCATCGTGGGAGCGGCGATGCGGCGACCCGACTTACCCCGCGACGGAGGGCTGCAAAAACCCCTTTTGCATCCTTCCGATTGCCTGTAGCCTTCGCGTCCGACAATAATCCGCGCCCGCAGAGGGGCCGAGACGCTGGCCGTCCGGCACCGCTAGCCGATCTGCCAGGGCCGGGTGATACACTCGACTGACGCGCTCAAGCGCCCTGCAGGTCCAGCGATCATGACCCAGATTTCCGAACGCCTGTTGGTCCAGGCGCACCTTGATGCCAAGCAGCCCAACCCGCTGACGCCCGCGCAGGAGGCCGATTACCGTGCGGCCATCGCTGCCGAGCTGAAGAAGCAGAACGCCGTGCTGGTGGCCCACTACTATTGCGATCCGGTGATCCAGGCCCTGGCCGAGGAAACCGGCGGCTGCGTGTCTGACTCGCTGGAGATGGCGCGCTTCGGCAAGAATCACCCCGCCGAGACTGTGGTGGTGGCGGGGGTGCGCTTCATGGGCGAGACGGCGAAGATCCTCACCCCGGAAAAGCGCGTGCTGATGCCGACCCTGGAAGCGACCTGCTCCCTCGACCTGGGTTGCCCGGTCAAGGAGTTCTCGGACTTCTGCGACCAGCATCCCGAGCGCACCGTGGTGGTCTACGCCAACACTTCCGCGGCAGTTAAAGCCCGGGCCGACTGGGTGGTGACCTCCAGCTGCGCGCTGGAAATCGTCGAAAGCCTGATGGACAACGGCGAGACCATCATCTGGGGGCCGGACCAACACCTCGGCCGCTACATCCAGAAGCAGACCGGTGCCGACATGCTGCTGTGGGATGGCGCCTGCATCGTTCATGAAGAGTTCAAGTCGCGCCAGTTGGCCGACATGAAGGCGCTGTACCCGGACGCCGCGATCCTGGTGCATCCGGAGTCGCCGGAAGCGGTGATCGAGCTGGCCGACGCGGTAGGCTCCACCAGCCAGCTGATCAAGGCGGCGCAGACCTTGCCGAACAAGACCTTCATCGTCGCCACCGACCGCGGCATCTTCTACAAGATGCAGCAGCTGTGCCCGGACAAGGAATTCGTCGAGGCGCCGACCGCTGGCAACGGCGCGGCCTGCCGCAGCTGCGCGCACTGCCCGTGGATGGCCATGAACACCCTGGAGCGGGTGCTGGACTGCCTGCGCAATGGCAGCAACGAGATCTTCGTCGAGCCGGCGCTGATCCCCAAGGCGATCAAGCCGTTGAACCGCATGCTCGACTTCACCCAGGCGGCGCGTTTGAAGTTGTCCGGTAACGCCTGACTGGTTGCACAAACCATCGCGGGGCAAGTCGCGGGTCGCCGCATCGCCGCTCCCACGCCACGGTGATACCTGGCGTGGGAGCGGCGATGCGGCGACCCGACTTGCCCCGCGATTTTTTCTGGCTGTGTATCAGCGCCCCATCATTTCCTTGACCATGCGCTGCTGCTCCATGATCTCGCGCTGGCGCTGGTCGATCTGCGAAGCCAGCGGGAAGTTGCTGCCCGAGCGGCGCTTGGCGTAGTCGAGCTGCTGGATCGCCTGGTCGAAGTCGCCGACCAGGGTGAAGTATTCGGCGCGGGCGCGGTGCAGACCGATGGTGTTGCCTGACAGTCCGCGCACTTCGGCCACGTCGTACCAGACGTCCGGATCGTCCGGGCGGTTCTTGACCAAGTCATCCAGCACCTTTTCCGCTTCGGCCGGCTTGTTCTGCTTGACCAGCAGATCGGCGCGCACCTGTTTCAACGGATAGTTGCCTGGGTACAGCGCCTGCATGCGCTGTGCGCGCTGCTGGGCGTCGGCCAGGCGGTTATTGGTGATGTCCAGATCGATCTGTGCCAGGTTGTAGGTGATGTCGTTGGGCGCCTTGGCCAGCAGTGGCTTGAGGTTTTCCCGCGCTTCGTTGAGCTGGCCACCCTTGATCTGCGCCAGGGCCAGGCCGTAGCGGGCGGCATCCATGTTCGGGGTTTCGTCGAGCTGGGCGCGGAAACGCTTGGCGGCCATGCCCGGCGTGCCTTCGTAGGTGAGCTGCACGCGGGCGCGGATCAACTGGTAGCGCAGGCTGTCTTCCACGCCGCCCTTTGGCGCCTGTTCGGCGCGGTTGCGGGTGTCGGCGATACGCGATTCGGTGACCGGGTGGGTCAGCAGGAATTCCGGCGGCTTGGCATCGTAGCGGTACTGGCGGGCCAGGCGTTCGAACATGCTGGGCATGTTGCGTGGATCGTAGCCGGCCTTTTCCAGGTTGAGGATGCCGAAACGGTCGGCTTCCTGTTCGTTCTGCCGGGAAAAGCGCCGCTGTTCCTGGATTGCCGCGGCCTGGGTGCCGGCGATCACGCCAATGCCGGCATCGCCGCCGCCGCCCGCCGCCAGCACGATGCCGGCCAGCAAGGCTGCCATCATCGGCAGCTGCATGCGTTGCTGGGCTTCGACGCCCCGGGCGAAGTGGCGTTGCGACAAGTGCGCCAGTTCGTGGGCCAGTACCGAGGCGTACTCGCCTTCGGTCTGGGCATTGAGGAACAGGCCGCCGTTGACCCCGACGATGCCACCGGGTGCGGCAAAGGCGTTGAGTTCCTTGCTGTCGATAAGGATGAACTCCAGGCGCCGGTCCTGCAGCTGGCTGGTCTCGGCCAGCTTGTACACGCTGGTCTCGACGAAGTCCTTGAGCTGCGGGTCGTTGAGCTGGTTCACCTGGCCGCGCAACAGGCTCAGCCAGGCGCGGCCGAGCTGGTGTTCCTGTTGTGGCGAGACGATCGCGGAGCTGGCGTCGCCCAGTGACGGCAGGTCGTCGGCGTGGCCGGGGAGGGCCATCAGGCAGGCCAGCGTCAACAGGGTGGGGCGCAGTAGATTCATGCAGAAGCTCGCGTCGGTCAAAAGCCTTACTGTAGCCGGGTCGCGCGATGCCGACCAGTGGCGGTATCCTAGCGGCCTTCCCCATGCGGTTCTGGAGCGCTGCCCGATGAGTGACACCCCGACTTGTGACGCCGAGCTCGATGCCAGCGGTCTCAACTGTCCATTGCCGCTGCTCAAGGCGAAGATGGAGCTCAATCGCCTGGCCAGCGGCGCGGTGCTCAAGGTGCTCGCCACCGATGCCGGTTCCCAGCGCGATTTCCGCACGTTCGCCCAGTTGGCCGGTCATACGCTGCTGCATGAAACGGCCGAGGCCGGGGTCTACACCTACTGGCTGCGCAAGGCCTGATTCCCTTCATTAGGCTCTATACGAAAAGCCTTGAGACTTGTTCATGCTGCGTTGAAAACAGCCTCGGAATGCTCATGTACTCTAGTACAGTCGGGCGCGACCCCGGCCGTTCCGCGGCTGTTTTCGCCTTGCCTGACCTGTGTCTCAAGGCTTTTCGTACAGAACCTAGGATCGTCAATGTTCAAAGTACTTCGCGACTGGATGCAGCGCTACTTCTCCGACGAGGAGGCGGTGGTGCTGGCGGTCCTGCTGTTCCTGGCCTTCACCGTGGTGCTGACCCTGGGCGGCATGCTCGCGCCGGTGCTGGCGGGCATGGTCCTGGCGTTTCTCATGCAGGGGCTGGTCAATGCCCTGGAGCGCTTGAAGGTGCCGACGCGGCTGGCCGTATGGCTGGTGTTCGCGCTGTTCATGGGTGCGCTGGCGGTGTTCATGCTGGTGCTGGTGCCGCTGCTCTGGCATCAGCTGATCACCTTGTTCAACGAGCTGCCCGGCATGCTCGGCAAGTGGCAGTCGCTATTGCTGCTGTTGCCCGAACGCTACCCGCACCTGGTGTCGGACGAGCAGGTGCTGCGCGCCATCGAGTCGGTGCGCGGTGAAATCGGCAAGTTCGGCCAGTGGGCGTTGACCTTCTCCTTGTCGAGCCTGCCGTTGCTGGTCAATGCCATGATCTACCTGGTACTGGTGCCGATCCTGGTGTTTTTCTTCCTCAAGGATCGCGAGCTGATCGGGCGCTGGGTCAGTGGCTACCTGCCGCGTGAGCGCACGTTGCTCAACCGGGTGGGCGACGAGATGAACCGGCAGATCGCCAACTATATCCGCGGCAAGGGCATCGAGATCCTGATCTGCGGGATTGCCACCTATATCGCCTTCATCAGCCTGGGGCTCAACTATGCCGCCTTGCTGGCGCTGCTGGTGGGGCTGTCGGTGGTGGTGCCGTATGTCGGCGCGGTGGTGGTGACGGTGCCGGTGACCCTGATCGCGCTGTTCCAGTGGGGCTGGGGCGACCAGTTCATCTACCTGATGGCGGTGTACGCGATCATCCAGGCGCTCGATGGCAACGTGCTGGTGCCGCTACTGTTTTCCGAGGCGGTGAGCTTGCACCCGGTGGCGATCATCTGCGCGGTGCTGCTGTTCGGCGGGCTGTGGGGGTTCTGGGGGATCTTCTTCGCGATCCCGCTGGCGACGCTGTTCAAGGCGGTGCTGGATGCCTGGCCGCGGCAGGAAACGTCTGTGGCGCCGATGCTTTAGGGCTACTCGTGGGAGCGGGCTTGCCCGCTCCCACGGTATCCGGTATCAGGCCTTGTTCAAGGCCTCGGCCGCAGCCAGTACCGCATCCACATGCCCGGGCACCTTCACCCCACGCCATTCCTGGCGCAGAACACCGTCCTTGTCGATCAGGAAGGTGCTGCGGTCCACGCCCAGGTACTCCTTGCCATACAGCTTCTTCAGCTTGATCACGTCGAACAGCTGGCACAGCGCCTCGTCCTTGTCGCTGATCAGCTCGAAGGGGAAGGCCTGCTTGGCCTTGAAGTTCTCATGCGACTTGATGCCATCGCGCGAAACGCCGAACACCACGGTGTTGGCGGCCTGGAATGCCGCATGCTGGTCGCGGAAACCCTGGCCCTCGGTGGTGCAGCCCGGAGTGCTGTCCTTGGGGTAGAAGTACAGCACCACTTGCTGGCCTTTCAGCTCAGCCAGGCTGACGGTCTGGCCGCTGGTGGCCTGGACCTGGAAATCGGCGACGGGTTGGTCGATTGCTACGGCCATGGGAGCTTCCTTAGACAGGGTTCTGTGGGCGCCACGGTTCGATCAGCGCGTCCAGGTTCAGGGCGTCGGCGAAGTCGAGGAACTGGTCGCGCAGCCAGCTGATCTGGGTGCCGGCTGGCAGGATCACGGTGAACTGGGCGTTGAGCATGCTGCTGCCGGTCTGCGGGGCGAGGTAGGTGTCGCAGGTCATGGCTTCCAGTTCGACGCGGTGGTCGAGGAAGAACTGGCACAGCTCGTTGATGATGTCGGGGCGATAGGCGGCGCTGACGTAGGCCACGTAAGGCAGGGCCTGCGGGCGCACCTCCTGGTCGGCGCTGCGGACCACGTCCAGCGTCAGGCCGTGCTTCTTGCCCAGGCCCGGCAGGGTGGCCTCAAGGCGGGCCAGGGCATCCCAGCTGCCGCCGACCTGCAGCACCAGGGCGCTGGTTTCGCCGTGGCGCGACAGGCGCGAGGTGACCACCGCGCAGCGATTGTCGAAGGCCGCGCGGCTGAGGACGTTGGCCAGCTCCATGGGGTTGGGGCCCAGGGCGCTGATGACGAGGAATTGTTCGCGAACGGTGGGGGTGGACATGCAGCATTCCTAAAGCGATGAGCGGTCGGTACAGGACGGGGGCAAGCCTCCTTTTCCAGCAGGGCCCCGGCCGGTTTAGGCGGCGGTGGACGCAGGCGAGGAGCACTGTCGACGGCCCGACGGGCCGCGCTGTATCGATCAAAGGATCAAGGGTAGCGAAAAGCGGCGCGAAGGGGAATGCTCCGCCCGCCTGCTTCGCTTGTGCAAGGCCGATGGCGCCAGTACCATTACCGCTCTCTTTTTCCGGCAGGAGCAATTACATGATTGCGGGCAGTATGGTGGCGTTGGTCACACCCATGGATGCACAAGGGCGTCTGGACTGGGTAAGCCTCGACAAACTTGTAGACTTCCACCTGGAAAACGGCACCCACGCGATCGTAGCTGTCGGCACCACCGGCGAGTCCGCCACCCTGGATGTCGAAGAACACATCCTGGTCATCAAGCACGTGGTTGAGCGGGTCAAGCACAGCAAGAAGCCGATCCCGGTGATCGCCGGTACCGGTGCCAACTCCACCGCCGAAGCCGTGCACCTGACCCAGAACGCCAAGAATGCTGGCGCCGACGCCTGCCTGCTGGTAGTCCCGTACTACAACAAGCCGACCCAGGAAGGCCTGTTCCAGCATTTCAAGCACATCGCCGAAGCCGTCGACATCCCGCAGATCCTGTACAACGTGCCCGGCCGCACCTCCTGCGACATGCAGGCCGAGACCGTGATCCGGCTGTCGAAAGTCAAGAACATCATCGGCATCAAGGAAGCCACTGGCGACCTGGCCCGTGCCAAACAGATCCTGGACGGCGTCGACAAGGACTTCATCGTCCTGTCTGGCGACGATCCGACCGCCGTCGAGCTGATCCTGATGGGCGGCAAGGGCAACATCTCCGTCACCGCCAACGTCGCCCCGCGCGAAATGGCCGACCTGTGCGAGGCCGCCCTTGCGGGCAATGCCGAGAAGGCCCGCGCAATCAACGAAAAACTCATGCCGCTGCACAAGGACCTGTTCTGCGAAGCCAACCCGATCCCGGTGAAATGGGCGCTGGTTGAAATGGGTCTGATGCAACAAGGTATCCGCCTGCCGCTGACCTGGCTGAGCGAAGGCTGTCACGAAAAAGTCCGTACTGCCTTGCGCCAGTCCGGCGTACTGGTTTAATCGAGGAAGTACACCGCATGAAGCGACTGGCTGGTCTTTCCGCTCTCGCCCTGATCATTTCCAGCACCAGCGGGTGCGGCTGGCTGTGGGGCGAGGATGGCTATTTCCGCGACCGTGGCAGCGACTACCTGCAGGCGCAGCCAACCGCGCCGATGCAGCTGCCGCCGGACGCCAGCAACGTCAAGCGCCTGGATCCGCTGCTGCCGATCCCGCGCAACGTGGCCGACGATCGCGCCACTGGCGAGTTCGAGGTACCCCGTCCACAGCCGCTGTCGGCCACCGCCGACATCAGCGATTTCAGCCTGCAGCGCAGCGGCAACAGCCGTTGGGTGCTGGCCCAGCGCTCGCCCGCCGAAGTCTGGCCGGTGACTCGCCAGTTCTTTGAGGACAACGGTTTCCGCATCGCTGAAGAGCGCCCGCAGACCGGCGAATTCAACACCACCTGGCAGCGTTTCGACGAGCTGTCGGCCTCCCTCGGCCAGCGCCTGGCCAGCACCTCCAGCAGCCCGGACAGCGAAGTCCGCGTGCGGGTACGCATGGAGCCCGGCGTGCAGCGCAACACTTCCGAGGTGTACGTGGTCAGCGTCGAGCGCCCAGCCGGCAGCACTGCCGAGCCTGACTTCCCCTCCGCCTCCAGCAATACCGGCACCGACGCCCTGCTGGTCGACGAAATGCTCGCCAGCATGAACCGCAGCGCCGAGAAGGGCGGGTCGGTCTCGCTGCTGGCCGCGCGCGACTTCGATGCCCCGAGCCAGGTCAGCCTGAGCGAGGACGGCAGCGGCAACCCGGTGCTGTTCCTGGGGTCCGACCTGGACCGCGCCTGGTCCGGCGTCGGTCGCGCCCTGGAACAGGGCGAGTGGCGTGTCGAAGACATCAACCGCAGCCTGGGTCTGTACTACATCAACCTGTCCGAAAAACCCGACGACAAGCAAAAGGAGCCAGGCTTCTTCAGCCGCCTGTTCGGCAGCGAGCCGAGCAAGGAAGAGCGTGAAGCCCGCGCCGAGCGCTATCAGGTACGCCTGAGCAAGGTGGGTGAGAACGTCCAGGTGACCGTCGAGAAGAACATCAACACCGTGGCACCGGCCGATGTCGCCCGCCGCGTGCTGAGCGCGATCCAGGACCACCTGGGCTAAGTGCGCTTCGCGGTTCTGGGAAGCGGTAGCCAGGGAAACGGCACGCTTATCGCCAGTGGTGACACGGTCATCCTGGTCGATTGCGGCTTTTCCCTGCGCGAGACCGAGCGGCGCCTGTCGCTGCTCGGGGTGTCGGCCACGCAGCTGAGCGCGGTGCTGGTGACCCATGAACATGCCGACCACGTGCATGGCGTGGGGTTGCTGTCACGGCGCTACAATGTACCGGTCTACCTCAGCCAGGGCACCTTGCGCGGCATGCGCAAGCCGGTGGAGGTGGCCGGTTTTCTCGGTTGCGGCGATGTCGTGCAGATCGGCGATCTGCAGGTCAGCGCGGCACGGGTCGAGCATGATGCCTACGAGCCGTTGCAGTACGTGATCAGCGACGGTCGCCGCCGCTTCGGTATGCTCACCGACCTGGGCAGTTACGACGCGCAGTTGTTGGAGCGCTATCAGGGGCTCGATGCCCTGCTGATCGAAGCCAACCATTGCCGCGACCTGCTGGCTCGTGGGCATTACCCGCGCTTTCTCAAGCTGCGGGTCGGCGGCAGCCAGGGACATTTGAACAACCACCAGGCCGCGAGCCTGGTGGCCGAGTTGGGCTGGCAAAACCTGCAGCACCTGGTGCTGGCCCACCTCAGCAGCAAGAACAACCTGCCACATCTGGCCCGCCAGTGCTTCGTCGACGCCCTCGGGTGCGACCCGGACTGGCTCCAGGTGGCGAATCAGGATCAAGGGCTCGACTGGCGCCAAATCGCCTAGCCCACCTACTCAAGCAAGCGGAGCCCATCATGGAAAAACGCGACGAACTCTACCGCGGCAAGGCCAAATCGGTTTACAAGACCGACGACGCCGACCGCTTGATCCTGCTGTTCCGTAACGACACCTCGGCGTTCGACGGCAAGCGCATCGAACAACTCGATCGCAAGGGCATGGTGAACAACAAGTTCAATGCCTTCATCATGCAGAAGCTCGAAGAAGCCGGCGTGCCGACCCAGTTCGACAAGCTGCTGGGCGACAACGAATGCCTGGTTAAGAAGCTCGACATGATCCCGGTCGAGTGCGTGGTACGCAACTACGCCGCCGGCAGCCTGGTCAAGCGTCTGGGCGTGGAAGAGGGCATCAAGCTGGAGCCGTCCACCTTCGAGCTGTTCTTGAAGAACGACGAGAAGGGTGATCCCTTCATCAACGAATCCCACGTTGTTGCCTTCGGCTGGGGCACTGCCGAGCAGCTGGCAGAGATGAAGAAACTGTCGCTGAAGGTCAACGAAGTGCTGAGCAAGCTGTTCGACGACGCAGGCCTGCTGCTGGTCGACTTCAAGCTGGAGTTCGGTGTGTTCCACGGCCAGATCGTCCTCGGCGACGAGTTCAGCCCGGACGGCTGCCGCCTGTGGGACAAAGAGACCCGCAAGAAGATGGACAAGGACCGCTTCCGCCAGGGCCTGGGCGACGTGATCGAAGCCTATGAAGAAGTGGCCAAGCGCCTGGGCGTGCCGCTGTAAGCGGCGCGTTCACGCAAGCGCCTGATACCACGCGAATTTTTTTCAAAAAAGATTTGCCAGAAACGAAATCGCTGGTATGATGCGCGCCATTGGAGAGATGCCGGAGTGGTCGAACGGGACGGATTCGAAATCCGTTGTACTGGCAACAGTACCTAGGGTTCAAATCCCTATCTCTCCGCCATATTGAAGGCCCCGAGCGCTGTATAGCCCTCGGGGCTTTTTTCGTCCGGGTGCATTTTGGGGGAGGGTGATATTCCTCCAAGCATTCGAAGTCATCCCGCCGAGGCGTACCACGAAAAGCGCGGCGAGGCCTGGCGCGTCCAGATCCATCGCAGGCAAAACCCAACCGCTTGCCCCCCCGGATCCAAGGCTGAGCCCGGCGATGGGCTGCCGAAGGCGACATGTTGCCTGCGCGCTTCGTCTACATGCGCGATGACGAGAGCACAGCGCTCGTCGGGGCCCTGGACTGCTACATGCCAGAGATGACCTGGACCGACCCTTGTCGAACGACTCGAATGCCGAAGGGTAGCAAGGAGTGCGATAGTCGACCTACGTCAGCTTCGCGCCCTGGAGGCTTGTCATCAGCCGCTGGCGCCGTGGCATCTCGGCATGTTTGGTGGGCGCTGGACACTCAGCAAATCAAGTGACGAGTCGGTCAGGAGCACCCGCGTCTACAAGCATTCCGGCAGACGCGACAAAAAAAATTTAAAAGTATTGAACGTTTTGATGTCACTTTGCTTCTGATCGCTAGCTAAGTAAACAAACCATGGAAGACCGTGATCATGAAAACATTCATCGCTGTGGCGATGCTGTCCCTTTTTGCCGCGACAACTGGCGCTGCGGAGTTATCTGGTGCCATTGGCGCGACGAGCCAAGGCGGCATCACCGCTCGTGCAGGCCTGGGTTTTAACTGGGATAAAAGCTGGTTCGAGTCGAGCACAGGGCGCCTGACTGGCTACTGGGACGCGGGTTACACCTATTGGGAAGCTGGTGATGCTTCCGGCGGAGCACACTCGCTTTCGTTCGCTCCGGTCTTTGTCTATGAATTCGGTAACGGCCATATTAAACCGTTCGTGGAAGCGGGCATTGGTGTCGCGGTATTCTCCGGAACGGCGGCAGGCGATCAAGAGTTCGGCTCGGCGTTCAACTTCGAAGACCGTCTCGGGGCCGGCCTGAAAATTGGTGAAACCCAAAAGGTAGGCCTTCGCGCCATTCATTATTCCAACGCAGGGATCAAGCAGCCCAACGACGGTATTGAATCCTACTCGCTGTTCTACAGCCACCAGATTTAACCGACCCCCCTTCTTTGCCCGCCTTGCGCGGGCTTTTTTTTTAAACCGGCGGTGAAGAGACGATTTCGACATTTGCCAGTCCATGGAAACTGCTTGTCCTCGCTGTAAAAAACAGCTTCATTCACTAGCGCCGCAAACCCTATTTCGGTGAGATCGCTTGCCGGCTTGTCCAATCGCTACGCAAAATACCGTATTCAAGCTCGGCGCTTTCCATTGCCTCTTCTAGTTCAAGCATCAAGTGGTCGCCTTCGATCAGGCCGCTCGGCGCAGACGATGCAAACTACCGATCCTGTAACGATTAAGCAGTGGCTGAACTGGCTTAGTTTTAGTCTGGACACTTGTGAGTGTATGTAACCCCAGGGCCAGCGTTGCACTAATGGCTTTCACTGCGCGGCCCTTTTCCGTATGATCCGCGCGCCATCCGTTTGATGGTGGATCATGGACTAAAGGATTTTTATGAAAAAGCTGATCAAAGCTACTGTCGCTGTTGCTGTCGTTTCGGGCGTTGCCCTGCTGTCCGGCTGCACCGGCCAGGTCTACAACCAGCCTAAGAACTGCTCGTACGACTACCTGTTCCACCCATCGGTTTCCATCTCCAAGATCATCGGCGGCTGCGGTCCGATCGATAAACTGCCTCAGCAGCAGTAATCTTGGGATTACCCTGATCCGGCCGTTCACGGCCTGATCCAAGACCCCCGACCATGGATGTGGCCGGGGGTTTTTGTTTTCCGGGGCGTGGTGGCTTGTCGCGTGGCAACCTGTCGTCTTGACGCCCCGGCCCGCGTTTGTTTGTGCTGGCAATTCGGTTACAATCCGTAAATCGTTTCAGCCTTGTCGGTCAATCCGACCAAAGGCTGGCGCGTCCAATGTCTCTCTGGCTGCTGAACAATGATCACAACAAGCCTGCGCTGAAGAACATGGAATACCTGGGCCAGCCACAGGCCCACCCTCCGTTCTACTGACTGGAATCGATCAATGTTCAAGAAAGCTGGCAAGACCTTGCTGGGTCTGGCTGTCGCGGCGAGCTTCATGCAAGCGCACGCTGCCGACACCAAGAAAGTCGACGTGCTGCTGGTTGGCGGCGGCATCATGAGCTCCACCCTGGCTGTCTGGCTCAACGAGCTGGAGCCAAGCTGGTCGATGGAGATGGTCGAGCGCCTGGACGGCGTCGCCGAAGAAAGCTCCAACGGCTGGAACAACGCCGGTACCGGCCACTCCGCGCTGGCCGAGCTGAACTACACCCCGGAAGACAAAGACGGCAAGGTCAACATCACCAAGGCCATCGAGATCAACGAGTCGTTCCAGATCTCCCGCCAGTTCTGGGCCTGGCAGGTACGCCAGGGCGTGCTGAAGAACCCGCACTCGTTCATCAACACCACTCCGCACATGAGCTTCGTCTGGGGCGATGACAACATCAAGTTCCTGAAGAAGCGCTACGACGCCCTGCAGGCCAGCCCGCTGTTCCGTCCGATGCAGTATTCCGAGGACCACGCGCAGATCGCCAAGTGGGTCCCGCTGATGATGGAAGGCCGTGACCCGAACCAGAAGCTGGCGGTTACCTGGACCCCGATCGGCACTGACGTCAACTTCGGCGAGATCACCCGCCAGTTCGTTGGCAGCCTGCAGACCAAAAAGAACTTCGACCTGAAGCTGTCCACCGAAGTGCAGGACATCACCCGCAACGAAGACGGCTCCTGGCACGTCGAGTACAAGAACCTGAAGGACGGTACCGAATCGGCCACCGACGCCAAGTTCCTGTTCATCGGTGCCGGCGGCGGCGCGCTGAAGCTGCTGCAGAAGTCGGGCATCCCCGAGGCCAAGGAATACGCAGGCTTCCCGGTTGGTGGCTCGTTCCTGGTGACCGAGAACCCGACCGTTGCCATGCAGCACATGGCCAAGGCCTACGGCATCGCCTCGACCGGCGCGCCACCCATGTCGGTACCGCACCTGGACACCCGCGTGCTGGACGGCAAGCGCGTGATCCTGTTCGGGCCATTCGCCACCTTCTCGACCAAGTTCCTGAAGAACGGCTCGTACCTGGACCTGCTGAGCAGCGCCACCACCCACAACGTCTGGCCGATGGCCCGCGTCGGCATCGACCAGTACCCGCTGGTCGAGTACCTCGCCGGCCAGCTGATGCAGTCCGACGACGACCGTTTCGCCGCCCTGCAGACCTACTTCCCGAACGCCAAGAAGGAAGACTGGAAGCTGTGGCAGGCCGGTCAGCGCGTGCAGATCATCAAGCGTGACGAAGAGAAGGGTGGCGTGCTGAAGCTGGGCACCGAGGTCGTGGCTTCCCAGGACCGCACCATCGCCGGCCTGCTGGGCGCCTCGCCAGGTGCCTCGACTGCCGCGCCGATCATGCTCAACGTGCTCGAAACCGTGTTCAAGGAGAAGGTCGCCACCCCTGAATGGCAGGCCAAGATCAAGGAAATCGTGCCGAGCTACGGTACCAAGCTGAACGACTCGGCCGCTGCCACCCAGAAAGAGTGGGATTACACCGCTGAAGTCCTGCAACTTGAGAAGCCGCCGGTGCTCGATCAGAGCGTCAAGACCACCGCTGCCCCAGGCGCGCCGGTCGAGAGCAAGCCTGCGAACGACATGGCGCTGTAAGGCCCATGTTGGCCGGGCTTGCCCGGCAACACCAACCACGAGGATCGCCCCTGGCGGCCTCGTGGTTTTTTTGTGTCTGGATAATCGAGAGAAACAGCCCCGCCGGCGGCAGGCAGGGGTTCAACGTTGTTCGAGAATGCTGCCCAGCAACCCTGGAAAACGGCTTTCGAGCTCATCGCTGCGCAACGAGTTCATGTGCGTGGTACCGACATTGCGGGTGTACACCAGCCCCGAGTCACGCAATACACGGAAGTGATGGGACATGCTCGACTTGGGCCGGCCGCCGTCCAGCTCGCCGCAGCTGGCTTCGGCGACACCCGCCAGGCGGCGCACGATATCCATGCGCACAGGGTCGCTCAGCGCGTAGAGCAAGCGCTCCAGCGTCAGGTCTTCGGGATTGGGGTGGGTATAGGCTCGCATGGTCGACATGATAACGGGGGTTTCACAAATTGCCATAGTTCGAATATGATCGAACAATCGTATCCAACCCCATCCCTGGAGTTACCTCATGGCCGCATTGTTCGAACCCTACGCCCTCAAAGACGTCAACCTGCGCAACCGCATCGCCATTCCGCCGATGTGCCAGTACATGGCCGAAGATGGCCTGATCAATGACTGGCACCAGGTGCATTATGCGGGCCTGGCCCGTGGTGGCGCCGGCCTGGTGGTGGTCGAGGCCACCGCGGTGTCCCCGGAAGGGCGCATCACCCCCGGCTGCGCCGGGATCTGGAATGACACCCAGGCCCAGGCGTTCGTGCCGGTGGTCAAAGCGATCAAGGCCGCCGGTTCCGTGCCGGGCATCCAGATCGCCCACGCCGGGCGCAAGGCAAGCGCCAACCGCCCCTGGGAAGGTGACGACCACATCGCCGTCGACGATGCCCGTGGCTGGGACACCATCGCCCCGTCCGCCATCGCCTTCGGCGCCCACCTGCCGAAAGTGCCGAAGGCCATGACCCTGGACGATATCGCCCGGGTCAAGCAAGACTTCGTCGATGCCGCACGGCGTGCCCGCGATGCCGGTTTCGAATGGATCGAGCTGCATTTTGCTCATGGTTATCTGGGCCAGAGCTTTTTCTCCGAGCATTCCAACCAGCGCACCGATGCCTACGGCGGCAGCTTCGACAATCGCACGCGCTTCCTTTTGGAAACCCTGGCCGCCGTGCGTGAGGTGTGGCCGGAGAACCTGCCGCTGACCGCTCGCTTCGGCGTGCTGGAGTATGACGGCCGTGACGAGCAGACCCTGCAGGAATCCATCGAACTGGCGCGCCGGTTCAAGGCCGGTGGCCTGGACCTGCTGAGCGTCAGCGTTGGCTTTACCATTCCCGAGACCAACATCCCGTGGGGGCCGGCGTTCATGGGCCCGATCGCCGAACGTGTGCGTCGCGAGGCCAAGCTGCCGGTGACCTCGGCCTGGGGCTTCGGCACCCCGGAGCTGGCCGAAGGCGCGCTGCAGGCCAACCAGCTGGACCTGGTTTCGGTAGGGCGTGCGCACCTGGCTGACCCGCACTGGCCGTATGCCGCTGCCAAGGCCCTGGGCGTGGACAAGGCTTCGTGGACCTTGCCAGCGCCTTATGCGCACTGGCTCGAGCGTTATCGCTGAGTGAGGCAGGGGCCGCCACGCGGCCCCCGTTTCAAAACCGGCTCAATCGATAGGCGCTGATTTGCGGGCAGTCTTCGCCATTTACCAACCGCCCCATCCATTCCGCCGTCACCGCCGCCTGGGTCAACCCCAAATGCTGGTGCCCGAATGCCAGCAACACCTTGCCATCGGCCACCCGGTCGATCACCGGCAGCGAATCCGGCAGCGAAGGCCGGAACCCCATCCACGGTGTCGCCCCCTCGGCATCCAGCTCGCGCCGAAACAACCCCTTGCTCAACCTGTGCAGTTGCCAAGCCCGCTGCATGCTCGGCGGCGCCTCGAGCCCGGCGAACTCCACCGTGCCGGCCAGGCGCAGGCCGTCGGCCATGGGCGTCATGATGAACTTGCGCTCCAGCGAGGTGACGGCAAACGGCAGGCGCTGCTGCTCCGCCGGTAGCATCAGGTGGTAGCCGCGCTCGGTATCCAGGGGCACCCGCCGGCCGGTCAGGGTGGCGGTGAGCTTGGCCGAGTGGGCGCCGGCACTGATCAACACCTGGCTGGCCTCGAGGGGGCCCTGGTCGCTGGCAAGGCTGACGCCCTGGCCATGCACCCGACCGCCACTGACCTCGGCGCGAAGAAAGCGTACGCCGCCGGCCTTTGCGGCGCTGAACATTTCGCAGACCACATGATAGGGGTCGAGGAAGTGACCGGTACGCGGGAAGAACAGGCCACCCAGGATCGACGGGCTCAACTGCGGCGCCGCTTCGCTCACTGCCTCTGCCGACCACAGGTCCACGGGTACGCCCTGTGCCTGCATGCGGGCGCGTAACGCCGCGAGGGCCTGGCGCGATTCGTGGCGTTCGAACACCAGCAGCGACCCGTCTTCCTTGAGCAAGGGGCTGCGGTCGATGGATGCGAGCAGCCGTTGCCAGGCGCCAAGGCTGTTTTCATTCAACGCCCGAATGCCGGCCACGCTGCGCTGGAACGGCGCCGGGCGCAGGTTCAGCAGCAGCCGGGTGAACCAGGGCAGGGCGCGCGGCAGGTACTTCCAGTCCAGGCGCAGCGGGCCCATCGGGTCCAGCAACATCGCCGGCAGGCGCTTGAGGATCGACAGGTCGGCGATGGGAAACACCTGCTCGGTGGCCAGGTGCCCGGCGTTGCCATACGAAGCGCCATGGCCCGGTGCCTGGCGATCGATCAGCAGCACCCGGCGGCCCTGGCGTGCCAGCTGCAGGGCGCAGGCGACGCCGACGATGCCGGCGCCGACCACGGCGATGTCCGTGTCAGTGGCGGTCATGGTTCAGGCTTCCCGCTGGCCATCGAGCAGCCGCCGCAGGTGCAGCGGATTGGCCTGCTGCAATGCCCCGGGCAGCAGGGCGTCGGGGAAGTCCTGGTAGCACACCGGGCGCAGGAAGCGCAGGATCGCCGCAGTGCCCACCGAGGTACTGCGGGCGTCCGAGGTGGCCGGGAACGGGCCGCCATGGACCATGGCGTCGCTGACCTCGACCCCGGTCGGCCAGCCATTGACCAGGATCCGCCCGGCCTTGCGTTCGAGGGTTGGCAGCAGGCGGCGGGCGCTGTCCAGATCGGCCTCGTCGAGGTGCAGGGTGGCGGTCAGTTGGCCTTCCAGATGCTCGGCCACCTGGCGGATTTGCTCATCGTTGGCGCATGCCACCACCAGCGAGGCGGCGCCGAACACTTCGGCTTGCAGCGTAGGGTCGGCAAGAAACGCCTGCGCGGTGGTGACGAACAACTGAGCCTGGCACTGGTTCGGCCCCTGCGCCGGCAGGCTGTTCGCCGCGCAGCGGGCGTTTTGGTTCTCGCTCAGTGCTGCCACGCCGTCAGCATAGGCATTGGCGATAGCCGGGGTGAGCATGGTCTGCGCCGCCGCTTGGCCAACATGGGCGCTGGCGACAACCAGGAAGTGCTCGAGGGCCGGGCCCTGCCGGGCGACCACCAGCCCGGGATTGGTGCAGAACTGGCCGGCGCCTTGGGTCAGCGAAGTGACAAAGCCTTGCGCCAGGGTTTCACTGCGCGAGCGCAAGGCGCCATCGAACAGGAACACCGGGTTGATAGCGCTCATTTCGGCATAGACCGGGATCGGCTCCGGGCGCGCCTGGGCCGCCTGGCAAAGGGCGAGGCCACCGCTGCGCGAACCGGTGAAGCCGACCGCCTTGATACGTGGATCAGTGACCAGGCCGATGCCTAGTTCACGGCCCGCGCCGTACAACAGGGAAAACACGCCTTCGGGCAGTTCGCACTGCGCGACTGCCCGGGCCACGGCCAGGCCAACCAGTTCGCTGGTGCCGGGGTGGGCGCCGTGGGCCTTGACCACCACCGGGCAGCCCGCGGCCAGTGCCGAGGCGGTGTCGCCGCCGGCTACCGAGAAGGCCAGCGGGAAGTTACTGGCGCCAAACACCGCCACCGGGCCCAGGGCCACCTGGCGTTGGCGCAGGTCCGGGCGGGGCAGCGGCTGGCGCTCGGGCAGGGCATTGTCCACGCGCACATCCAGCCACTCACCGGCGCGTACCACCCGGGCGAAGGTGCGCAGCTGGGCACAGGTGCGGCCACGTTCACCCAGCAGGCGGGCCTTGGGCAGGCCGGTCTCGGCGTGGGCGCGGTCGATCAACGCATCGCCCAGGGCTTCGATCTGTTCGGCGATGGTTTCGAGAAAACCGGCGCGTTGTTCGAGAGGTGTTTCGCGGTAGGTATCGAATGCCGCCCAGGCCAGGGTGCAGGCCTGAGCCATCTGTTCGCTGCTGGCGCCGGCATAGGCGGGTTCCAGGGCCTGGTTGCTGCTCGGATCGATGGCGCGGATTGTTTCGCGGTTGCCGGGCACGGCACGCTGGCCGATCAGCAGGTTGCCTGTCAGGGTCATGGGGCGTCCTTTGGAATCAAGTATGGGAGCGGAGGGCGTGGGAGCTGGCTTGCCCCGCGAACACCGACCAATCCGGTGCCAGGTACTGCGTCGCCTGCTTCGCGGGGCAAGCCCGCTCCCACCAGTGTCCTCGTTATCAGGCGATGTTCTGCTCGGCCGACCAGCTGGCGTACCAGCTGCGGAACAGCGCGTACTGCTGCTCGGCATAGTTGCGCTGGGCGTCGCTGAGGGCGTCGGTTTCGTTGAAGTGCAGGCGGTACTCGGTGTCGCCGTTGAGCACCATCAGGTGCTTGTAGTACAGCACCAGGTCGCAGCCTTCATCGAACGACGACAGTACCGCCAGCGCTGCTTCCAGCTCCCGGGCCTGGCGTCGGGCCTTGGCATCGCCCTTGGCGGCGCGCTTGCTCAGGCTGACCAGCTGCAGCACTTCGCGGGGCAGCGCGTTGCCGATGCCGGTGATGGCGCCGGTGGCGTTGCAGTTGACGAAGCCATGCACCACTTGCGTGTCGACGCCCACCATCAGGGTCACAGCCTCGTCCTGGGAGGTGATGTGCTCGGCGGCGTAGCGCAGGTCGGCGCCACCGCCGAACTCCTTGAAACCGATCAGGTTCGGGTACTCGCGGCGCAGCTCAAAGAACAAGTCGGCGCGGGTGGCGAAGCCGTAGTAGGGGCTGTTGTAGATCACCGCCGGCAGCTTCGGCGCGGCAGCGAGGATCGCCGAGAAGTGGTGCTTCTGGGCGATCAGCGAGGCACCACGGGACAGCACGCGAGGGATGACCATCAGGCCGGCGGCACCAACCTTGGCGGCGTGGGCGGCATGGGATACGGCTTCGCGGGTGTTCACCGCGCCGGTGCCGACGATGGTCGGGATGCCGGCGGCCACCAGGCGCGCCACGCCTTCCTGGCGCTCGGCCTCGGTCAGCAGCGGCCAGTCGCCCATCGAGCCGCAGTACACCACCGCGCTCATGCCGGCGTCGATCAGTTCGCGGCCCTTGCGCACCAGGGCGTCGAAGTCCGGCTTGCGCTCGGCGGTGCAGGGGGTCATCAGGGCGGGCATGGTGCCGGTGAAGATGTTGTCGGTCATTGTTGTCACTCCTGGCGGTATTCAGTGGGAAATGAATGGGGTCAGATGCCCCAGGCGAACGGATCCTGTTCGTCGATCAGCAGGGTGCTGTCGGCGGTCATGTGGGCGCGGCCGGTGATGAACGGGCGAATGCGTTCGCCGTCGCGTTCGTAGCGGCCCTGGAAGCGGCTGCCGGTGATGCTGGCCTGGACCCAGGTCTGGCCTTCGGCGAGCTTGCCGTCGGCGGCCAGGCACGCCAGCTTGGCGCTGGTGCCGGTACCACAGGGCGAGCGGTCGTAGGCCTTGCCGGGGCACATGACGAAGTTGCGGCTGTCGGCGTTGGCGTCGTCGGCGAACAGTTCGACATGGTCGATCGGGGCATCGTGTTCGCCGGTGATGCCCTGGGCCTCGAGGGCCTTGAGCAGGGCCCAGGTGTAGTCGGTGAGGGCTTCACGGTTGTCCAGCTCGATACGCTGGCCGTGGTCGGAGACCAGGAAGAACCAGTTGCCGCCCCAGGCGATGTCGCCATGCACCTGGCCATGCCCAGGCACTTGCACCGCGACCTGCCGGCGGTAGCGGTAGGACGGCACGTTGCCGACAGTGACGGAGCCGTCGTCATGCAAGGTGGCACTGACCTGGCCGACCGGTGTATCGATCTTGTGCACGCCAGGTTCGATCAGGCCGAGGTGGCGCAGCGAAGCGACCAGGCCGATGGTGCCGTGACCGCACATGTTCAGGTAGCCGGCGTTGTTGAAGAAGATCACCCCGCAGGTCGCATCCGCGGACACCGGGGGGCAGTACAGCGCGCCCACCAGCACGTCGTTGCCGCGCGGCTCCAGCAGGCAGGCGCGGCGCCAGTGGTCGTGCAGCTCGCGCAGTTCGTCGCGCTGCTCGGCCATGCTGTGGCCGTGCAGTGGCGGGAAGCCCTTCATCACCAGGCGGGTCGGTTCGCCGCCGGTGTGGGAGTCGATGACATGAACCTGTTTCATCAGCGTGTCCATTGTGTAGTGGGTCAGGAGGCGACAGCGGCGGGCTGTCGGCCGGCATGGGTTTCGCTGCTGGCTTCGCTTTCATCGTCGCCATCGAGGCGCACCAGCCGCGCCGGCACGCCGGTGGCGGCGCCCCAGTAGTAGATGCCCAGGGCACTGGCAGCCACGACCACGGTATCCAGCGGGTGGCCGATCACGCCCAGGCCACCGAAGCTGCCCAGCCAGGAGAGGAAAATGGTCACGGCGTAGAAGCCGATCAGCCAGGCCGACGAGCGCACCTGCTGGCCCAGCGACAGGTGTTCGGTAGGCACGAAACGGCGGCACAGCAGGTACAGCACGAACATCACGATCTGCAGCGCCAGCAGCCAGGACACGGTGTTCCAGCCCGACCAGTAGACGATCAGCGCGGCGATGATGAACGACAGCGGGCCGAGCACGCCCATGCCCTTGACCCGGAACGGCCGGGCCATGTCCGGGGCGCTGCGACGCAGGGCGGCCACGGACACCGGGGCTACGGCGTAGCTCAGCACCAGCGCGGCGGAGACCACGTTGATCAGCGCCTCCCACGACGGGAACGGCAGGGTCCAGAACACCGCCAGGGCGAAGGTCAGCCACAGCGCCGGGCGCGGGATGCCGGATTGCTCGTCGATGCGGGTGAAGTACTTGAAGAAGGTGCCGGTCTGCGCCCAGCCGTAGATCACTCGCGGGGTGGCGTTCATGTAGATGTTGCCGCAGCCGCTGGGCGAGATCACCGCGTCGGCCACCACCAGGTAGGCCAGCCAGCCGACGCCCAGGGCCAGGGCGATGTCACGGTAGGGCAGGGCCAGTTCCTTGGTCACCCCGGCCCAGCCGTTGGCGATCATCTCGGTCGGCACGCTGCCGAGGAACGCCAGTTGCAGCAGGGCATAGATCGCGGTGGACAGCAGCACCGAGAGAATCAGCGCGATGGGGATGGTGCGCTGCGGGTTCTTCACCTCGCTGGCCACCGAGATGATCGGGGTCAGGCCCAGGTAGGCGAAGATGATGCCGCCGGCCGACACCGCCATCTCCACCCCGGACAGGCCGAACGGGGCGAAGCCCTGGACCTCGAAGTTCTCCGGCTTGAAGAAGGTGAACAGTACGCCGATCACCAGCAGCGGCACGATGAACTTGAACACGCTGACCAGGTTGTTGGCCTTGGCGAAGGTCTTCACGCTGCGGTAGTTGAGAAGGAAGAACAGCCCGAGCAGCGCGAACTGCACCAGCCAGCCAAGCACCGTCGGGTCGCTGGAGCCGGCCTTGGTCAAGGCCGGGAACCAGGCCGCGGCGTACTGGCGCGAGGCGACCACCTCGATGGCGATCAGGCTGGAGAAGGCGATCAGGGTGATGAAACCCATCAGGTAGCCGAGCAGTGGGCCGTGGGAGTACACCGGGTAGCGCACCACGCCGCCGGCCCGTGGCAGGGCGGCGCCGAGCTCGCAGTAGACGATGCCCAGCAGCAGCACGGCGAAACCGCCGAGGAACCAGGAGAGGATGCCGGCCGGCCCGGCGATGGCCGAGACGTGGCTGGCGGCGAACAGCCAGCCCGAGCCGAAGATGGCACCTAGGCCGATGAAGGTGAGGTCCAGCAGTGACAGCTGTTTTTTGAATTTGCCTGACATGGGGGCGCCTTCTTGTAGGTTTTGGATAGGCAGGTCTGATGTCACGATGCGGCGGCATGCGCCGCGTTCTTGTAGGTCGTGGGGCGGCTTGCGTGGGGCATAGAGTGGACCGATCGGGGGCTCGGTTCTTGATGGTTTTCTGCAAGGTGGGTGACGAAATCGGCATAGTCGGGAGCAAGTGCTGGCGCTCGGAGGGGGCTGCTGACTAGGCTTGCAGGGCGCCAGAACCACTAGAGATAACCGCATGTCCGAGCAACCGTTGACTGCCCTGTACCAGCACCTCGACCAGCACCGCCCCGAATCCCTCGAAGCCTTGCTGACCGGCGTGGTCTGGCTGCTGCCGATGCTGGACGTCATCGCCAATGCGGCGATCTTCATCAAGGACGACCACGCCCGCTATGTGCTGGCAAACCGCACGCTGGTCCAGCGCTGCGGTTTGAAACGCCTGCAACCGCTGCTGGGCAAGACCAGCGCCGAGGTGTTCCCGGCGCGCCTGGGCCCTGGCTACACCGAGCAGGATCGCCGGGTGCTGGAGCAGGGCCAGGTGCTGGAGGACCAGCTCGAGCTGCACCTGTACGGCAGCCGCGAACCGGGCTGGTGCCTGACCCACAAACGCCCGCTGTATGACGCGGCGGGGGCGATCATCGGCCTGGTGGGTATTTCGGTCGACCTGCAGTCAGCCGCCGACACCCACCCCGCCTACCAGCGCCTGGCCGCTGTGGACGCGCATATCCGCGCGCATTTCCACCAGCCGATCAGCATGGGCGAGCTGACGCGCATCGCCGGCATCTCGGTTGCGCAACTGGAGCGCTACTGCAAGCGGGTGTTCCACCTCACCCCCCGGCAGATGATCCACAAGGCCCGCCTGGAACATGCGCACCACCTGCTGCACAGCGACCTGCCGATCATCGAGGTGGCGCTGCGCTGTGGCTACACCGACCACAGCGCGTTCAGCCGGCAGTTCAGGCAACTGACCGGGTTTACCCCGCGCCAGTACCGTCAAGCGACGGCTCAGGAAGCTTGAAACAGGGCGCGGGCTTCGTCGAAACACTGCTCGGCGATGGCCGAGCGTGGCTCGCTGCGGCGCAGCAGCAGGCCGACCGGGCTGTGGATGCTCGCCTCTTGCACGGGAATGATGCGCATGTGCTGGCTGAGCTCTTCCAGGCCGCAGTCCAGTGGCATGATCGCGCAGCACACGCCGGTGTTGATCGCCTGGATCAGCTGGAAGGTCGAGTCGCTCTCGAGCACGGCGTTGGGCGTAAGGCCGCGGCTGCGGAAGCTCAGGTCGAGGGATTGGCGGTAGTGCATGCCTTTGCTCAGCAGGCCCAGCGGCAGGTCGCCGAGGTCTTCCCAGTGCAGGCTGTCGGCCTCGAACTGGAAGTGCCGGGTGTCGTGCAGCAGGCCCATGGTGGTGATGCTCAGTTCGATCACTTCGAAGAAGCTGGTGTTGACCTGGTCGAGGTAGCAGATGCCCAGGTCGAGCTGGTTGCGGCTCAGGCCGTCGATCACCTGCTCGGAGCTCAGCGACGACAGCTGGAAATGCAGCTCGGGGTACTTTGCGCGCAACGGCATTAGCAGTTGCATGGGGTTGAAGCTGGCCAGCGGCACGGTACCCAGGCGCAGGCTGCCGACCACCTGGCCCCGGCAGCTGGCAGCCTCGGCCTGCAGGCCGTCGTGGGCGGCAAGCAGGGTGCGGGCCCAGGCCAGAATACGTTCGCCGGCTTCGGTGAAGCCTTCGAAGCGCTGGCCGCGCTTGACCAGCACCAGGTCGAGTTCGTCTTCGAGGTTGCGCAGGCGCATGGACAGGGTCGGCTGGGTGATGTGGCACAGCGCCGCGGCCTGGCCGAAGTGGCGGGTCTGGTCGAGGGCGATGAGGAACTTGAGCTGTTTGATGTCCATGGTGCGGCCTGAGTTGCGGGGTGGGTAGACCTTAACCAAGAGTGAAGCACCTGGCTAATCATTGCTGACAAATTCGTCGGCCCGTGGCGGGCAGGCGATAGAAACCGTCGATCACCCGGTACGCTCTATCGATTGGACGCTACCGGGGCTTCTCTCTAACGTGGCCGCCAAGCCAATCCTGGAGCAAAGGCCATGAGCGTGAAACCGGACGCGGTGTTCGTACCGCTGAACATCGCGGTGCTGACCGTCAGCGACACCCGCACCTTCGAGAACGATACCTCCGGCGAGCTGCTGGCCAGCCGCGCCGTCGGCGTGGGCCACCGCCTGGTGGCGCGCGAGCTGCTCAAGGACGACCTGTACAAGATCCGCGCCCAGGTCGCCACCTGGATCGCAGACGAACAGGTGCAAGTGGTGCTGATTACCGGCGGTACCGGTTTCACTGGCCGCGATAGCACGCCGGAAGCGGTGGACTGCCTGCTGGACAAGCGCATCGACGGGTTCGGTGAGTTGTTCCGCGCCTTGTCGATTCTCGATATCGGTACCTCGACCGTGCAGAGCCGGGCCCTGGCCGGCATGGCCAACGGTACCCTGGTGTGTTGCCTGCCGGGCTCGACCGGCGCCTGCCGCACGGCATGGGAGGGGATCCTGGCCGAGCAGCTGGATGCGCGGCACCGGCCGTGCAACTTCGTCCCGCACCTGAAGCCGATCGGGGCCTGCGAAAGCCGCGGTTGACCTCAGGGCTCCATCGCGGGGCAAGCCCGCTCCCACGCCGATCTTATTTCAGCACACACGCTGGCGTGGGAGCGGGCTTGCCCCGCGATGAGACTTCAACTCAACACATGATCCACCGGCACCAACGCCGGTGGCAGTGGCTCATGCCCCAGCGCCGACAGCACATCACGCTCTATGGTGCGCACCAGCGCATCGGTCGGCAGGTCGTTCTCATCCCGCCCGAAGGGGTCCTCCAGCTCGTTGCCGATCGCATCCAGGCCGAAGAAGGTGTAGCTGACGATGGTGGTGAACAGCGGTGCCAGCCAGCCCAGCGGTTCGGCCAGGGCGAACGGCAGCAGCAGGCAGAAGATGTAGATGGTGCGGTGCAGCAGCAGGGTGTAGGGGAACGGCAGTGGCGTACCCTTGATCCGCTCGCAGGTGGCCTGCACGTCCGACAGGCCGGCCAGGCGCTGCTCCAGCAAGGTGTAGCGGAACTCGCTGATCGCTCCACGCTCCGCCAGCCGTGAACAATGTTCGCCCACCTCGCGCAGGATGCCGTCGCAGACATTGTGCGTCACTATCTGCGCCCTCTCGCCCAGCCAGGGGCGGGCGGCGCCGAGCTCGTCTTCGTTGCGCAGCCGGGCATTGAGGGCATGGGCGAAGGCACAGAGGCTGCGCAGCAGTTCCTCGCGCAGCGCCGCGTCCTTGATCGCCACGCTTTCGCGCACGAACGAGCGCACCTCGATGATCATCCGCCCCCAGGCCTTGCGGCCTTCCCACCAGCGGTCGTAGCAGGCGTTGTTGCGAAAGCTCATGAAGATCGACAGCGACAGCCCCAACAGGGTGAAGGGCGTGGCGCTGACCGGGTAGAACAGCGCCGGGTAGTGCCGCTCGACCAGCACGATCAGCGCCGCGAGCAAGGTCACCGCCAGGCAGCGCAGGGCGATGCGCTGGACGATCGAGCCTTTGAGGGTGAACAGCACGCGCAGCATGTCGGGGCGTGAGTGGACGATCAAGGCAGTTCCAGAGGCGGCCGATCAGCCGCCGGTCATGTTCATGAAGCGCAGGATCTGCACCTCGCCGCCCACTTCGAAGTGGTGACGGTAGGGTTTGAGCTGCATGGCGTCGCGGATGGCTTTTTCCAGGCGGGCGCTGTCGCCGGGGTGCTGGCGCATGACCTGTTTAAGGTCTACCGAGTGTTCGTTGCCCAGGCACAGCAACAGGCGGCCTTCGACGGTCAGGCGCACGCGGTTGCAGGTGGCGCAGAAGTTGTGGCTGTGGGGCGAGATGAAACCGACCCGTGTGTTGGGCGCCTCGGCCAGGCGCCAGTAGCGCGCCGGGCCCTGGGACGACTCGGCCGACTCGACCAGGGTGAAGTGCTCGGCCAGGCGTGCGCGTACGTCGTCGCTGGAGCAGAACGATTCGCCGCGCTCGTGCTCGCTGATTACGCCCAGGGGCATCTCTTCGATGAAGGAGATGTCCAGTTCGCGGTCGATGGCGAAACGCACCAGGTCGACGATCTCGTGGTCGTTGCGGCCCTTGAGCACCACCGCGTTGAGCTTGGTGCGGCGAAAGCCCGCGGCGCGGGCGGCGTCGATGCCGGCGATCACCTGCGCAAGGTCGCCGGTGCGGGTCAGGGCGCGGAAACGCTCGGAGTCGAGGCTGTCGAGGCTGATGTTCAGGCGCGACACGCCGGCATCGAACAGCGGCTGGGCCAGGCGGCCGAGCTGCGAGCCGTTGCTGGTCAGGCACAGTTCGCGCAGGCCGGGCAGGGCGGCGATGCGCCCGCAGAGCTCGACGATGCCTTGGCGTACCAGCGGCTCGCCGCCGGTCAGGCGGATCTTGCGCGTGCCCATGGCGACGAAACGCTCGGCGACCTGGTACAGCTCTTCGAGGCTGAGAATCTGCTGGCGCGGCAGGAACTGCATGTCTTCAGCCATGCAATAGACGCAGCGAAAGTCGCAGCGGTCGGTAACCGACATCCGCAGGTAATCGACTTTGCGGTTGAAACCGTCGATCAGGGCCTGGGCGTTCTTTTCCACGTTCGCGCTCGACATTGAAGTGGCTGGGGGCGGCCAAACGCCGCGGATAAGGTCCAAGCTATAACCTGCGCCCATTGGCGTCAAATTGCTTTGCCCGACCATTCGATCAGTCTCCTCTATCACAGCTGCAGGCCGCGCTGGCCAAGGTCTGGGCCCGGTGATCGAAACGGTTTATCACGCCGTCATTTATTTCGATTGGACGCAGCAGGGGGCGCTTCTTAGGCTGGAAAAAACACCGTGCGGAGAAGCGCAGCATGAGCCAGGACGAACACATCAGGGACTACAAGGGGCCGGCCGCCGGCTGGGGCGCGCTCAAGAGCGTGACCAAGAGCTGGCTGGGCAGCGAGAACGCCTTCAAGAACCTGCGGGCCATGCTCAAGACCAACCAGAACGGTGGTTTCGACTGCCCGGGTTGCGCCTGGGGCGAATCGCCGGAAAGCGATATGGTCAAGTTCTGCGAGAACGGCGCCAAGGCGGTCAACTGGGAAGCCACCGGTCGCTCGGTGGATCCGGCGTTCTTCGCCCGCTATAGCGTCAGCGCCTTGCTCGAACAGACCGACTACTGGCTCGAGTACCAAGGCCGCATCACCCACCCGATGCGCTACGACGCGGCCACCGACCATTACGTCGAGATCAGCTGGGACGAGGCGTTCGCCCTGGTCGCCCGGCATCTGAACGGCCTCGCTTCGCCCGACCAGGCCGAGTTCTACACCTCGGGCCGGGCCAGCAACGAGGCGGCGTTCCTCTACCAGTTGTTCGTGCGTGCCTACGGCACCAACAATTTCCCCGACTGCTCGAACATGTGTCACGAGGCCAGCGGCGTGGGCATGGCCGAAACCCTTGGCGTGGGTAAGGGCACGGTGGTGTTCCATGACCTGGAGCTGGCCGATGCGATCTTCGTGATTGGCCAGAACCCCGGCACCAACCACCCGCGCATGCTCGAACCGCTGCGCGAGGCGGTCAAGCGTGGTGCCCAGGTGGTCTGCTTCAACCCGCTCAAAGAGCGCGGGCTCGAGCGCTTCCAGCATCCGCAGCACCCGTTCGAGATGCTCAGCAATGGCTCCGAACCAACCAATACCGCCTACTTCCGCCCGGCGCTGGGTGGCGACATGGCGGCCATGCGCGGCATCGCCAAGTTCCTCCTGCAGTGGGAACGCGAAGCGCAGCTGAACGACGAGCCGCCGGTGTTCGATCACGCTTTCATCGCTGAGCACACCAGTGGCGTCGAGGCCTACCTGGCTGTGGTGGACGCCACACCCTGGGAACATATCGTCGAGCAGTCGGGCCTGAACAAGGCTGAGATCGAGCTGGCCGCGCGCATGTACCGCAAGGCCGAGCGGGTCATCATGTGCTGGGCCATGGGCGTCACCCAGCACCGCCACTCGGTGCCGACCGTGCAGGAAATCGTCAACCTGCAGCTGCTGCGCGGCAACGTCGGCAAGCCCGGCGCTGGCCTGTCGCCAGTGCGTGGCCACAGCAACGTGCAGGGCGACCGCACCATGGGCATCGACGAGAAGCCCAGCGCTGCCTGGCTCGACACCCTCGAGAAGCGCTTCCACTTCAAAGTGCCACGCGCCCACGGTCACAACGCCGTGCTGGCGATCCAGGCTATGGAAGAAGGCCGGGCCAAGGTGTTCATCGGCTTGGGCGGCAACTTCGCCCAGGCGACGCCCGACACCCCGCGGACCCACGCCGCACTGCGCAACTGCGAGCTGACCGTGCAGGTCTCCACCAAGCTCAATCGCTCGCACCTGGTTACCGGGCGCGATGCGCTGATCTTGCCGTGTCTGGGCCGCACCGAGATCGACATCCAGGCCGAGGGGCCGCAGGGCGTCACCGTGGAGGACACTTTCAGCATGGTGCATATTTCCCATGGGCAGCTGAAGCCACGATCAGCGCAGTTGCGTTCGGAGCCGGCGATCGTTGCTGGCATGGCCAAGGCCACCCTTGGCAACCGGCCCATCGATTGGGACTACGCGATTGCCGACTATGGCCGCATCCGCAGCATGATCGCCGACGTGATTCCCGGCTTTGCCGATTTCAACGCCCGCCTACAGCATCCCGGTGGGTTCCACCTGGGCAACCAGGCCGCCGAACGCAACTTCCGCACCGCCACCGGCAAGGCGCGTTTCATACCGAGTCAGTTGCCGGAGCATCTGGTCAACGCGACCGTGCTGGCCCGTGGTGACAAGCCAGATCTGATCCTGCAGACCCTGCGCTCCCACGATCAGTACAACACCACCCTATACGGGCTGGATGACCGCTACCGTGGGGTGTTCGGCCTGCGCGAGGTGGTGTTTGTCAACGAGGCCGACATACGCCGCCTGGGCTTCGAGCCGGGTGAGCACGTGGACCTGGTGTCGCTATGGGAGGATGGCCGTGAGCGGCGGGTGTCGGGCTTCCGCCTGGTGGCATATGACGTACCTGAAGGTCAGGCGGCGGCGTATTACCCGGAGACCAATCCGTTGGTGCCGCTGGAAAGCTACGGTGAGGGGACCTACACACCAACCTCGAAGTTCGTGGCGATCAAGTTGGAGAAGGCGAGGGCGGGGAATCGGATCGAGGCTACCCTGGCTGACTGACAGGGTCGGCCTCATCGCTGGCAAGCCAGCTCCCACAAGGATATCGTTTGGCTTAAGGTGGACGCGGTCGGGGGGGAGCCGGCTTGCCGGGGGGAGACCGGTCCTGCCAGCGACCATTTCAGCGCCCCACCGGATACGCCGTGGTGTACTTCATCTGCTCCATGGCAAAACTCGAGGTGATGTTCGACAGCCCGTCGGTGCTGGTGATCAGCTTCTTGTAGAAGCGGTCGTAGGCAGCGATGTCGCCCACCACCACCCGCAGCATGTAGTCCCAGTCGCCGGACATGCGATACACCTCCATCACTTCCTCGAACGCCGTCACCGTGGCGGCGAACTGCGCCAGCCAGGCGCTGTCGTGGCGCTGGGTCTTGAGCTGGACGAACACCGTAAGGCCCAGGCCCAGGCGCTCGGGATCGAGCAGGGCGACGCGGCTGCGGATGTAGCCTTCCTCTTCCAGGCGCTTGACCCGTTTCCAGCACGGTGTGGTGGACAGGTTGACCGCTTCGGCCAGGTCCTTGAGGGACAGCGAGGCGTCGCGTTGGAGCAGGGTGAGGATGTGCTGGTCGAAACTGTCCATGACGTCATGTCGCCGGTTGCGGGAAAAGTTTTCCGAGAGTAGCCGCTTGCCGGGAACGATGGAACCGTTTTGGCCGCTGGGTCGACGGCAATGTTCCACTGGCGCCTGGGGGTGGTGGATATGAGATAGTGGCGGTTTTCAACCCTCAGGCAATGGACCCGACCATGTCCGACAAACCGCGCAATTTCGCCACCCGCACCATCCATGCCGGTGAGCAATCCAGTGTTGCCGACAATGCCATCTTCCCGGCCATCGTCACCTCCAGCTCGTTCATCAAACGCGGCCTGGACGACAACCCCGAATATGCCTACAGCCGGGTCAGCAATCCTACCCGGCACGCCTACGAGACCTGCGTGACCGCACTGGAGGAGGGTGTCGGCGCGGTCGCCTGCGCCTCGGGCGTCAGCGCCACCGCCACGGTGCTCGAGTTGCTGTCCAAGGATGCCCACGTGGTGGTGATGAATGGCGTCTACGGCGGCACCTTCCGCCTGCTGGAAGACTACCGTGGACGCACCTCGGGCCTGACCACCACCTACGTCGACCTCAACGACATCGAGGCGGTGGCTGCGGCGATCCGCCCCGAGACCCAGCTGATCTGGATCGAGTCGCCGACCAACCCGCTGCTGCATCTGGTTGACATCAAGGCGGTCTGCGAACTGGCCCGTGAGCGGGGGGTGATGACCTGCATTGACAACACCTTCTGTTCGCCGTGGAACCAGCAACCGATCACCCTGGGTGTGGACCTGGTGATGCACTCGGCCAGCAAGTACATCGGTGGCCACTCGGACCTCACCGGTGGCGTTGTGGTGGCGGCCAACCGCGAGTTGCTGGGGCGCCTGCGCAAGATCAGCATGGCGGTCGGCGCGATCCAGGGGCCGTTCGACTGCTACCTGGCATTGCGCGGGCTGAAGACCCTCGATGTGCGCATGGAGCGCCAGAGCGCCAACGCCCTGCGTGTGGCGCAGTTCCTCGAACAGCATCCGCAGGTCGAGCAGGTCTACTACCCTGGCCTGGAAAGCCACCCGCAGCATGAACTGTGCAAACGCCAGATGCGCACGGGCGGCGCGGTGGTGGCGTTGCGCATCAAGGGCGACCGGGCCGCGGTCAACCGCCTGGTCGAGGCGCTGTCGATCTTCGTCCTGGCCGACTCGCTGGGCGGTGTGGAGAGCATGATCAACCACTCCTGGAGCATGTCGCACAACTCCCTGAGCCCGGAGCAGAAGGGCGTTATGGGGATCAGTGAGAACCTGCTGCGGCTGTCGATCGGGATCGAGGATTACCGCGATCTGATCGAGGATCTGGAGGGTGCGCTGATGGCTTGCGCGTAAGGGCTGTCGACGTCATCGCGGAACAAGCCCGTTCCCGCGATGGCCGCGTATGCCTTGGCGTCTGCGCGGTACCTGGGAGCGGGCGTGCCCCGCGATAGCGTCGGTTGGGGAATCAGGATTTTGGTGGGTGGACGATGCGTTCGATCTTGTCCTTGATCAGCACCCGCTCCTTGCGCAGGCGGTTTACGGTGTCGTCGCCGGTGGCATTGCCTTCGGCGGCGAGCACTTCCTTGTCCTTGGCGTTGTATTCCTTGTGCAGCTTGTGCAGGTCCTGGTTCTTGTCGATCAGGGCCTGGAACTGGTCGGCCGTCACGTGCAGGTCTGCGAGCAAATCATGCGGAACTGGCATTTCTTCACCTCTCTCAGGGTTGGTAAACGAGCCTGAACCAAGAGGATAGTCGCCTTTGCCGTAGTGCGGGACTGGGTTAGGCTGTCGCCTCCCCCTGCGTGAACGGAACCTGCGCCATGCCTCACCTGAACCTGGAATACAGCGACAATCTGCGCGACCTCAATGTCGATGTGCTGCTGCTGCGGCTGAACCACGCCCTGGTCGGCAGTGGCCAGTTCGCCGAAGAGCTGGACATCAAGAGCCGCGCCCAGGCCTTTGCCCAATACCGGGTCGGTACCGCCCCGGCCGAACGGGCCTTCGCCCACGTGCGCCTGGCGATCCTCAGTGGGCGTACGCAGCAGGTGAAACAGCAGTTGTCGAACAGCCTGCTCGAGGTGCTGCGCGAGGCGATCCCGGCCCAGCCTGGGCTGGACATTCAGTTGTGCGTCGAAGTCCTGGACATCGACCGCGAGCCGTACGCCAAACTTCGCCTGCCTGGCTGAATGGCAGCTGAATGACATTCATTTAATTAATGAAAGACGCTGGCCCACCAATTGTTGGCGTCTTTTTCACAAAAAATTGATGCTAGGCTTTCTAGAGTTCGGCCAACTTTCCAACCTGCCCGTCCGGGCGGGTTGGCCGCTGATCAACTCTTGTTGCGAACGCTCATGCTCAAACTCAGATCCCTGCGCACCGAATGGGTCACGTTGCTGGCCAGCCTGTACCTGTTGATCGGCTTCAATACCATGCTGTGGGAACACCTTGAGTCCATCGTGCCGCCGGGTATGGTGGGGCTCTGGTTGAGCCTGGCGTTTGCCGTGCTGATGCTGTTCGCCTTCAATCTCATACTCACATTGCTCGCGTTTCGTTATGTATTGAAACCGGTATTGATTGTGCTGTTCATCAGTGGCGCAAGTGTCGCTTACTTTATGAATCAATACGGTGTGCTTATTGATGCCGGCATGTTTCGCAACGTGGCCGAAACCAATGTCGCGGAAGTGCGCGACCTGCTTTCACTGAAGTTTGCCGTTTATTTATTTTTGCTGGGGGTGCTGCCATCGCTGTTGGTGTGGAACGCCAGGATCGCCTATCGCCCCTGGCACCGCGAGCTGTTGGGCAAGCTGGTGGTCAGTGGTGCCTGTGTCGCGGCCTTGGGCTCAGTGGCGCTGGTCAATTACCAGGGCCTGGCCTCGTTGTTTCGTAATCACCATGAACTGCGCTTGATGCTTACACCGAGCAACATCGTTGGGGCTTCCATCGGCTATGCCAGCGAGCAAGTGGGCACGGCTACCCGACCTTTCCAGCGCTATGGCGAGGACGCCCGCCGTGATGCGGCCTGGCAGCGGCACCAGCGCAAGTCGTTGACAGTGCTGGTGGTCGGTGAGAGTGCCCGGGCGGAAAACTTCGGCCTGCTCGGCTATGCCCGCGACACTACCCCGCAATTGAGCAAGGAGCAGGGCTTGCTGAGCTTTACCGACGTCCACTCCTGCGGCACCGAGACCGCCGTGTCGGTGCCCTGCATGTTTTCCGGCATGCCGCGCAAGGACTACGACGCCCGCGTGGCGAAGAACCGCGAAGGCCTGCTCGACATCCTCCAGCGCGCGGGGTTGGCAGTGCAATGGCGCGACAACCAGTCCGGCTGCAAGGGCACCTGTGACCGGGTGCAATTTATTGACGTGAGCAACCTGCAGGACCCGAGCCTGTGCGCCAGCGGCGAATGCCATGACGAGATCCTCCTGCAGGGCCTGGCCGAGTTGCTCGACAACCTCGACCAAGACACCGTGCTGGTGCTGCACCAGATGGGCAGCCATGGCCCGGAATACTTCAAGCGCTACCCGGCTGGCAGCGAACCCTTCACCCCGGTGTGCCGCAGCAACGCTCTGAACCAGTGCAGCCAGCAGGAGATCGTCAACGGCTATGACAACACCCTGGCCTACACCGACAAGGTGCTGGCGACCTTGATCGATACCTTGCGCAGCAAGCAGGACAAGGTCGACACCGCGATGATCTATCTTTCAGATCATGGCGAGTCGTTGGGGGAGTACAACCTGTTCCTGCACGGCACGCCCTACATGATCGCACCAGAGCAGCAGAAGCATGTGCCGCTGCTGGCCTGGTTCTCCGACAGCTACCGCGAGGACTTCGGCGTGGACACCGAATGCCTGGGCAAGCTGCGTGATGCGCCGTTGTCGCAGGACAACCTGTTCCACTCGATGCTCGGCCTGTTGCAGGTGCGCACCGAGGTCTACCAGCGCTCGCTGGACCTGTTTGCCGGCTGCCGCCCCTGGCTGGCGGCCGATCGCTGAGCGTACCGACGATCAGCACCAAGGATGGCGTGGCTTGCGAGGTTTCACCCATTGCGCCCGCGCCGTATATACTGCGCGCCAATGTTAGTGGGAGAGCCTCGTGGCCATCGAAATTCACTGGATCCGTGACGACCAGACCCTGGCCCAGCACTGCCGAAGCTGGCGTGAGCTGCCCTTTGTGGCCCTCGACACCGAATTCATGCGGGTCGACACCTTCTACCCGAAAGCCGGGTTGATCCAGATCGGTGACGGCAAACGTGCCTTCCTCATCGACCCTTTGCTGATTCGCGACTGGCAGCCGCTGGCCGAGCTGCTCGAAGACAATAGCGTGGTCAAGGTGCTGCACGCCTGCAGCGAAGACCTGGAGGTCTTGCTGCGCCTGACCGGCAAGCTGCCACAACCCTTGTTCGACACCCAACTGGCCGCCGGCTACCTAAACATCGGTTTCTCCATGGGCTATTCGCGTCTGGTGCAGGACGTGCTGGGGCTCGAGCTGCCCAAGGGCGAGACTCGCTCCGACTGGCTGCAGCGCCCGCTGTCGGACACCCAGGTGAGCTACGCTGCCGAAGACGCCGTTCACCTGGCCGAGCTGTTCACCGCCCTGCGCCCGCAGCTGTCGGATGACAAGTACGCCTGGGTGCTCGAGGACGGTGCCGAGCTGGTTGCCGCGCTGCGCCGTGAAGTCGAGCCCGAGACCCTCTACCGCGACGTCAAGCTGGCTTGGAAGCTCGGCCGCCAGCAGCTGGCCGTGCTGCGCGAGCTTTGCGCCTGGCGCGAGCGTGAGGCCCGCAGCCGCGATGTGCCACGCAATCGCATCCTCAAGGAACATTCGTTGTGGCCCATGGCCAAGAGCCAGCCGGACAGCCCGTCGGCGCTGGCGAAAATCGACGAAATGCACCCGCGTACCATCCGCCAGGACGGCGAGGCGTTGATCCAGCTGATCAAGCGCGCCGCCAGCCTGCCGCAGGAGCAATGGCCCGCGCCACTGCCCGAGCCGCTGCCGATCGAAGCCGCCGGCATTCTCAAGCGCCTGCGCGCCATCGGACAGGCTGAAGGTGAGCGCCTGGGCATCGCCCCGGAACTGATGCTGCGCAAGAAAGCCCTCGAAGCGCTGCTCAAGAGCGGCTACCCCGACGGTCCCTATCAACTGCCCGATGCACTGCGCGGCTGGCGTCGCGAGCGCATGGGCCAGGCCCTGCTGGACGATCTGGCCGGTGCCGGAGATTCACGATGAAACGTATCTGCTCGATCTACAAGAGCCCCCGCAAGAACGAAATGTACCTGTATGTGCTCAAGGCCGATGGCCTGGAGCGTGTGCCCGAGGGGCTGCTGCCTTTCTTCGGCACGCCCGTGCACGCCTTCGACCTGGTGCTCAGCCCCGAGCGCAAGCTGGCCCGCGAGGACATCGCCAAGGTGCTGGAAAACCTCGACAACCAGGGCTACCACCTGCAGATGCCGCCTCCGGACGACGACTACATCGAGCACCTGCCCGAAGAACTGCTGCGCCGCAACGACCCGGCCTGATCCGGGCGCGGTCTCTTCTCTGTCTGCGGCCCGCCTGGCGGGCCGCTTCCGTTGTTTGCCAAGGTTGTGTGTCACATGCGCGTTCTGATCGCTGAACAGGATCATGCCAACTATGCCCGCCTGCTGGGCGAGGCGGCGCCGGACCTGGAGGTCCTGACCAGTGGCGATTCCGCCGAACTGGCCCGCCTGGCCCCCGACTGCCCGGTGTGGCTGGGCCAGCCCGACCTGCTGGCCAGCCTGTTGCGCCAGGGCCACAAACCCCGGTGGATGCAATCGACCTGGGCCGGCATCACCCCGTTGCTGGCCGACGGCCTGCCGCGCGACTACCGCCTGACCCGGGCGGTGGGGATCTTTGGTCAGGTGATGGCCGAGTACATGCTCACCTACATGCTTGGCCATGAGCGCGATGTGCTGTCGCGCCTGGTCAGCCAGGTCGAGCGGCGTTGGGATGATCGGCCCGGGCGGACCCTGGAAGGACGGCGGGTGCTGATCGTCGGCACCGGCGATATCGGCCAGCAAGTCGCCGAGTTCCTCGTGCCCTTTGGCGTCACCTTGTCCGGGGTAGCCAGCAGTGCCCGTGAGCAGGCGCCGTTCGTCGAGGTTGCCGGGCTCGACCAGTTGCCCCGCCTGGTCGGCGAGGCCGACTACGTGCTCAACCTGTTGCCCGACACGCCGGCCACCCATGACCTGTACGATGCGGCACTGTTCAAGTGCTTCCGCTCCAGTGCCTTGTTCATCAATGCCGGGCGCGGCGTGGCGGTAGTCGATGCCGACCTGGTCGAGGCGCTCAAGCAAGGGCACCTGGCCGGCGCGGTGATCGATGTCTGCCGCCAGGAGCCGTTGCCCCAGCGCCACCCGTTCTGGACTGCCTGGGGGCTGCTGCTGACCGGGCACAGCTCAGCGCCGACTTCGCCGACGGCGATGGTGCGGTTGTTCGTCGGGAATGCGCGGGCGTATGCGGCGGGGCAGGGGTTACGTGGGGAAGTGGATTTCGCGCGGGGCTACTGACAGACGTTTGCTCTACGGCCCGCTCTCACGGGGTGTACCGTGACCCGTGGGAGCGGGCTTGTCCCGCGATGAATCAGATGCAACCTTACAAGCTGAAATCGCCTTCGGCCGCCAGCTCGCTCAACGGTCGGCGCGGGCTCGGCATTTCACGGGCCTGCAAACCTTCGGCCAGGGTCGCCTTGTCGCCCAGCTTGCCGATTGCCACCATTGCGTGCAGTGCGTAGCCCTCGGGGATCTTCAGCTCGCGCCGGGCCAGGTCCTGATCGAAGCCGGCCATGCCGTGGGTGTGCCAGCCGCTGATGCTGGCCTGCAACGCCAGATGGCCCCAGGCCGAGCCGGTGTCGAAGGTGTGCCACAGGGCCGGCTTCTCTTCATCGGAGCCGGGTGCGGCGAAGGTGGTCTTGGAGATGATCAGCACCAGCGCCGAGGCATGCTGCGCCCAGCTGCGGTTGAACTCGTTGAGGATGTCCAGGTAGCGCGCCCAGCTGGGTGTGTCGCGGCGGGCATAGAGGAAACGCCACGGCTGCGAGTTGTAGGCCGACGGCGCCCAGCGCGCGGCTTCGAGGAAGCTCAGCAAGGTTTCCTGGCTGATCGGCTCGTTGGTGAAGGCGCGGGGCGACCAGCGATTGATGAACTGCTCGTTGATGGCATAGTCGGCGATGCGTGGGGTGGCGCTCATGGTTGCTCCTGCAAGGACTGGGACAAAGACCGCACGCTACTGCGTCCGGCGAGCACTGACAAGCGGTCTGGCGTTGCCGCCGGACTGCCTCTAGACTGGCGCCGCCGCGCGCCGCGGATTGATGTTGACTGCAGGAACACGTGTGATGATCGCCGATACCGCGCCCTTCTGGCGGCGCAAGACCCTCGACCAGCTCGATGCGCAAGAGTGGGAGTCGCTGTGCGACGGCTGCGGCCTGTGCTGCCTGCAGAAACTCGAGGACGAAGAGGACAACAGCGTCTACTACACGAGCATCGCCTGCAAGCTGCTTGACCTGCAGACCTGCCAGTGCAGCGACTATCCCAATCGCTTCCGCTTCGTGCCAGATTGCATCCAGCTGACCCCAGGCAAGGCCGACCAGTTCAAGTGGCTGCCGCCCACCTGCGCTTATCGGCTGGTCAGCGAAGGCCAGGACTTGCCGTCGTGGCACCACCTGGTCTGCGGCGATCGCGGGCAAGTGCATGAGCAACGCATTTCCCGGTCCGGGCGGATGCTCAGCGAGAACGATGTGGATGAAGACGACTGGGAAGACCACCTGATTTTTCGCGCGGGTTGAGCCGCGCGGCTACAAGGAGTTTCGCTATGCGTCGCCCGCTGTTTATGGTGCTTGGCCTGCTGCTCAGCACTCAGGCGCTGGCCAGGAAAGTCGATCTGGACTATCAGGTTCGCCTTTTGCCGCAAAGCGGCCAGGCCGAGGTGCGCCTGACCCTGGCCGACGGCAGCGTGGTGCGCAGCCTCGACTTCGACCTGGGCAAAGCCGGCGTCTACAGCGACTTCCTTGCTGATGGCCAGTGGCAGGTGCAGAACGGGCGCGGCGTCTGGCACCCGGCGTCAGGCAAGACCAGCCTCAGCTACCGCGTGCTGCTCGACCAGCAACCGAAGGGCGGTGTCCATGAAACCCGCATGACCGCGCATTGGGCGCTGTTCCGTGGCGATCAGCTGGTGCCGCCGGCGCGCCTCGACCAGCAGGACGGCACCGAGCTGGTGTCGCGCCTGGCCTTCGACCTGCCGGCCGGCTGGAAGAGTGTCGAAACCGCCTGGCCGCGCATCGGCCGGCAGAAATTCCGCATCGATGACGTATCGCGCCTGTTCGATCGCCCCACTGGCTGGATGCTCGCCGGCAACCTGGGCAGCCGCCGTGCGCGCCTTGGCGACACCGAGGTGACCGTCGCCGCGCCGCAGGGGCAGGGCATGCGCCGCATGGACACCTTGACCCTGTTGACCTTCGTCTGGCCGCAGTTGCAGTCGGTGTTTCCACGCAACCCGCCCAAGTTGCTGCTGGTCGGTGCCCGCGACGAGATGTGGCGTGGCGTGCTGCCAGGCAACAATTCCCTGTACTTGCACAGTGGCCGGCCGCTGATCAGCGAGAACGGCAATAGCCCGCTGTTGCGCGAACTGGTGCAATTGTTCGCCCAGATCAACGACCGCGATGGCAGCGACTGGCTCGGCGAGAGCCTGGCCGACTATTACGCCAGCGAGCTGCTGCGGCGTGCTGGAGGCATGAGCGACGACCGTTACGAGGCGTTGCAGGCGCGCTTGCATAAACTTGGCGACAGAGTGAATCACCTCAAGGGTGCCAAGGCCAGCTCGGCGCAGGTGGCTCGCGGCGTGCTGCTGTTGCAGGCGCTGGATCGCGAGATTCGCCTGCACAACCACGACAAGCGCTCGCTGGACGATGTCGCCCGGGCTCTGATGCGCCTGTCGAGCGTCAGCACCGAGGAGTTCGTGCAGATCAGCGAGAACGTCCTGGGGCGGCAGTCCGAAGTATTGCAAAGCAAGGTATTGCGCTAGACCCAAGATCTATCGCGGGGGCAAGCCCGTTCCCACGACCCCGGACAATCATTTTGAACGCGGGCTCGTGGGAGCGGGCTTGCCCCGCGAAGCTTTCAACCGCCGGTCACCGTTGCGGTACGGGTTGCTGCCTCGGCACTGGCCTTCAGCGCCTTGAGCTCGGCAGTCCCCCGTTCTATGTCGCGATGCAGGCGCAAATATTCGGCGCGATGCCGCAACCACCACGCCTTGGTCGAGCAATGCCCGCTTACACCACGGGCCAGCGCCAGGCCGCCGACGGCAACCTGCAACATCCCCAGCAGGCCACCGTGGCGTAGCCCCTTACTGATCATCAACGCGCCCCCAGCCAGGGAGCTGACGCGCTCCAGGCCGTGGACATTGTGTTCCGGTGTGTCCGTTGTCCAATGGATATCGTGCATTGCCGGGTCTCCTCAGGTTGGTGATATCCAGCAGACTTTGCTCAGCGTGCAAGCGTTCAGTGTAATTTGCCGCGTGGCTGCCCCGGAAAACTTCGAGACTGTCCTGAGCAGGGGGGTATAGCGATTGGTTGCAGGTGTCATTGGCGAGGGTGTTGGTTTTAATGAAACTTTTGCTCAGCGTATTTAATCAGCCGTGACATGAAAGCGCCGCCGTGGCTGAACGACTATGGAGAATCTCTAAGTCACGCTGTTGCTGTTGCTGTTGCTGTTGCTGTTGCTGTTGCTGTTGCTGTTGCTGTTGCTGTTGCTGTTGCTGTTGCTGTTGCTGTTGCTGTTGCTGTTGCTGTTGCTGTTGCTGTTGCTGTTGCTGTTGTTTTTTGCTTTTGCACTCTAAGTGCGCGATAGTTCAGGCGACACAAATTGCGACTTCAGGAGGCCGAACGCAGGTCTTGCGGAGGGAGGTGACGGGCATGGATGCCCGTCAAGCGCTGCGCCCCAGGATGGGGCGTTCAGCGCGGTCCTCCCGGGAGCAAGGCCGGAGTGAGGGGACCCCGGAGCGAAGCGTAGGGGCCGGATGAATGGAGCGAGGATTTTTTGGTTCCTTTTTGATCCTTCAAAAAGGGACCCGCCGTAAGGGCGGAAAGGTGATTATGCGTCACCATCGTAAATGAATGCGTATATAAATTTTAAAACATACGCTGTGTAAGTCAAAGTCAAAGTCAAAGTCAAAGTCAAAGTCAAATGCGATTGGCGTGGGTTTTTACAGTTGTAAGCGCATTCATTTGCTATAATGACGCATATTCACCCTTTCGCCACCCGGCGAGTCACTTTTTGTCAAACGCCCGGAACGCCGGCCGGACAAAAGTAACCAAAAAACGCTGCGCTCCAATCATCCGGCCCTCCGCTTCGCTCCGGGTCCCCTCACTCCGGCCTTGCTCCCGGGAGGACCGCGCTGAACGCCCCATCCTGGGGCGCAGCGCTTGACGGGCATCCATGCCCGTCACCTCCCTCCGCAAGACCTGCGTTCGGCCTCCTGAAGTCGCGAAGTTACGGGCGGCGCCTGGGCTGGCGCAGCTGTCGCTCGCGGGCTTCGGGGGTAGACTTCTGATCGGCAACGGCAACGGCAACGGCAACGGCAACGGCAACGGCAACGGCAACCGAGCAGTTCCAGGTGGTGCAGGAGCGCGCATGGCGCCTGTAGGAGCCGGCCTTGCCGGCGAAGGGGCCGGACCGGCCTACTTGAATTTCGGCCCCGAGCGGGTATTGAGCCCCTTGGCCATGCGGTCATACAGCACCACGTTGACCGTCGCCGCGAGGTTCATGCAACCCTGGGTCGGAATATAGATAGTCTCTTCGCACCAACCACGTACGTCCTCGCTCAACGAGCCATCCTCAGGCCCGAAGATATAGATCGCCCGGTCCGGGTGGGTGTATTCGGGCAGGGCGCGCGCACCGTCCACCAGCTCCACCGCCACCGGCGTGCAGCCCAACGGAATGATGCGTTGCAGGTCGTCGATGCCGATCAGCGGGATGTCGTAGTGCACCCGCTTGGTATCGGTGACGAAATCGCGGGCGCGCTCATAGCGCTTGCCGGTGTAGAACACCGAGTTGACGCCATAACAGCCTGCCGCGCGCATCACCGAGCCGACGTTCTCGGCCGATTTGGGGTTGAACAGGCCGATGCAGCTGTACCGTTTGTTCGCCACGTGTCGGGGCCCTTCGCAAAAAAAGAGCGCGATTATACGGGCTTGCCGACACGGCGGGGGCGGGAATCGACGGTCAGTCCTTCTTCATCAGCGCGGCAAGGCCGGCGAACGGGTTGTGGGTGGCCACGGCGACTTTCGGTGTGCTCAGCGAACCTTCGCTGAAATACTGCTGGTCGGTGTAGCGGGCGTGCTCGTTGTCGTGGCAGTACAGGCACAGCAGTTCCCAGTTGGAGCCGTCCTGGGGGTTGTTGTCGTGGTTGTGGTCGCGGTGATGCACGGTCAGTTCCGACAGGCGTTTGCCGGAGAACTCGCGGGTGCAGCGGCCGCAGACGTGGGGGTACATTTTCAGCGCCTTGTCGCGATAGCCCATTTCCTTGTCGCGCTTGGCGTCGGCGAGGATACGGTCGAGGCGGGCGGTGGCGTCGGAGGTGGAACTCATGGTGTTACCTTTTTTCTAATCAGGGCAATGACGGTTATGTCCTTGAGTCTAGCGCGCCAGTCGGGCGGGCGGACAGGCAAAAATGCGCCATTGGGCATAGCCTGTAGGAAGGTTTCTGACAGGAGGCTGCAGATGTTGCATGCGATCCTCGCTGCATTGTTGCTTGGCGCAGTGCCGTTGGCCGACGCTGCAGGTCAGCAGCGGCCGCTCACGACCGTCCCGGGGGCCCCGGGGACGCCGACGCCGACACCCTACCCGCAGATCACCCCGAGCACGCCGCCCAAGGCCGGAGCCAACCGGCCCGGCGCGCCGCTGCTGCCGCCCATGCCGGTGCCGGGGCCGCCGAAGGACCAACCGTTGCCGGGTTTGAACCAGGATTCGCCAAAACCGCCGCCCAAGCGCGATTAGGCTCTGTACGAAAAGCCTTGATACTTGTTCATGCTGCGTTGAAAACAGCCTCGGAATGCTCATGTACTCCAGTACACTGCGCTTGCTCGGCTGTTTTCGCCTTGCCTGACCTGCGTCTCAAGACTTTTCGTACAGAGCCTAGATCTGCTGTGCCAGGCGCTGGCCATCCTGCATCCGCAGGCGCCGTGAAAGCGCCACGGCCAGGGCGCGAATGATGCGGGCGGCAATGCGCGGCGCGTCGGCGAGCATCTTCTCCAGCGAATCCTTGCCCAGGGTCAGCAACTGGCAGTCGCTGGCGGCCACACAGGTGGCCGAGCGGCGCTCGCCGTCGAGCACGGCCATCTCGCCGAAGGCTCGGCCCTTGCGCAGGGTGGCGATTTCTACCTCGGTGCCGTTGCCGTCGGTCTTGCGCACCGAGACCACGCCACGGTGGAGGATGCACATGAAGGTACCGGCGTCGCCTTCGCTGAACAGGATCTGGCCTTCGTTCACGGCGGTGAGGCTGAAATAGCCGGCGGCGGTGACGAAATCGCTGGGCTGCAGGGTGTCGAACAGACCGCAGTCCATGAGCATGTCGCGGATTTCGGCGTTCAGGTGCTGGGTGTCGGGCATGTGTCGTTCTTCTTCGCATGTCTGGAAAGCGCCGCGTGCGCACAATCTGTGGCCGTGGCGCTTGTGAGACAACGAAATTCGCGTTTTACGCCACGCCCAGCTCATTGAAGACGAACGCATACTCCAACGCCACGTCGCGCAGCCCCTGGTAGCGGCCGCTCATGCCGCCGTGGCCGGCGCCCATCTCGGTCTTGAGCAGCAGCAGGTTGGCGTCGGTCTTGCGCGTGCGCAGGCGCGCCACCCACTTGGCCGCCTCCCAGTACTGCACTCGGCTGTCGTTGTAGCCGGCGATCACCAGCATGGCCGGGTAGGCCTGGGCCCTGACGTTCTCGTACGGCGCGTAGGCCTTGATCCGCGCATACACCTCGGGGTCTTGCGGGTTGCCCCATTCGTCGTACTCGGTAACGGTCAGCGGCAGCTCGGGGTCGAGCATGGTGTTGAGCACATCGACAAACGGCACTTCGGCGATGGCGCAGCGGAACAGCTCGGGGCGCAGATTGAGTACCGCGCCCATCAACAGGCCGCCGGCACTGCCGCCACTGATCGCCAGGCGTTCTCGGCTGGTCACGCCTTCGGCGACCAGGTGTTCGGCGCAGGCGATGAAGTCATCGAAGCTGTTGTGCTTGTGTTCCTGCTTGCCGGCCCGGTACCAGGCTTCACCCAGCTCGCCGCCACCGCGCACATGGGCGATGGCGAAGGCCACGCCACGCTCCAGCAGGCTCAGGCGGGCATGGGAGAACCACGGGTCGAGGCTCTCGCCGTAGGCACCATAGCCGTAAAGGTAGAGCGGCACCGTCTTGCCTTCGTCGGCGCGACGGCGCACCAGGCTGATCGGTACCCGGGTGCCGTCCTTGGCCACCGCCCACAGGCGCTGGCTGATGTAGTCGTCGGCGTCGAACGCGCCGAGCACCGGGGTCTGCTTGAGCACCTGCTGGGCGCCTGTGGCCAGCTCCAGCTGGCGCACCTGGGCCGGGCGGTTGAGGGCTTCGTAGCGCAGGCGGATGCGCGAGCTGGCGAATTCCAGGCTGTCCTGCACGTAGAGGCTGTAGGCGGCGTCCGGCAGTTCGACGCGGTAGGCCGGCAGGCCTTGCGGGCGCACTTCGATGATCGGCAGGCCGCCTTCGCGCAGGCTCAGGGACAGCGCCGAGGCATTGAGGCTGACGCCTTCTAGCATGATGTCGTCGCGGTGCGGCACCAGCACCTGCCATTGCGCGCGGGCCGGCACGCTGTCTGCCGGCGCATGGAACAGGGCGAAGTTGATACCGTCCTGGTTGCTGCGGATGAACCAGCGCCATTGACCGTCGAGCTGGCCATGGTCGGGGAAGTACTCATGGCCTTCGACCCGTGGCGCCAGGCAGGTGAAGTCGGCGTGCGGCGTGGCCGCATCGAGCACCCAGGCTTCGCTGGTGGTCTTGCTGTTGAGCAGCAGCACCAGTTGGCGTTCGGAGCTGGCGCGGTAGCAGTGCAGGAAGAAACGCCCGTCGGGTTCTTCGAATACGCTGGTGGCCGCGGCCTCGCCCAGGGTGTGGCGGCGCAGGCGCCAGGGGCGGTGGGTGTCGTCCAGCTCGGCGAAGAACAGCGTCTGGCTGTCGTTGGCCCAGGTCATGCTGCCGTCGCAGTCGTCGAAGGGCAGGGCGCTCAGCGCGCCGCTGGCCAGGTCCTTGACGTACAGGGTGTAGACCTCGTCGCCGCTGGTATCCAGGCTGTAGGCCAGCAGGCGATGGTCGGGGCTGATGCTGAAGGCGCCGAGGGAGAGGAAACCGCCGTTCGCCAGCGCATTTGGGTCGAGCAGCAGTTCCTCGCGGCTTTCATCGACCGTATTGCTGTCGTCGGCCGGGCGCGGACAGCGGTAGTGGCGCGGGTACTCGTCGCCGGCGGTGGTGCGGGTGTAGTAGAGGTACGGACCCCAGGGCGATGGCAGCGACAGGTCGGTCTCGAGGATGCGGCTCTTGATCTCTTCGAACAGTTGCTCACGCAGCGGCGCCTGGCCGGCCAGGCAGGCTTCCTGGTAGGCGTTTTCCTCGGCCAGGTAGGCCAGCACCTCGGGCGTGTCGCGGTCCTGCAGCCAGGCGTAGGGGTCGTTGCCGTCGGCTTGATGGGCGATAGGGGCGGGAAGGGTCAGGGGCATGGGTGATCTCATCGATGATGGGCCCCTCGCGAGGGGCCACTGCGGGTCGCATGCGGTGCGGGGGCAGCCTGCGCCGGTAAAAGTGTTTATCATAGGCGTCTCTTTGCCTGGCTTGCACCAACACCATGACCGAACACGACTATACGCTGGCCTGGGGCCTGTACGCCGTTGCCGCCCTGGGCTGCCTCCTGGTGGGTTTCAAGCTGACCGGCTGGATGTGGCGCTGGCTGCGCGAGCCGCTGCGGGTGATCATCGCCGTGCTGCTGTTCGCCCCGACCATCGTCGACCCGGTCAAGGAAAGCTTCGCTCCGGCCATCGCCATCACCGCGCTGGACCTTGCCTTCAAGGTCGGCAACAACGCCTGGCGCGCAGCTTCGGACCTTGCCATGTACGGGATGATCGCCTTTGCCCTGTACTTTGTCTTCGTGCTGATCCGCTGGCCGCTGGAAAAGCGTGCCCGCGAACGCCGCGCCCAGCGCGAGGCCGCCGCCCAGCGCCAGGCCAAGGAAGAGGAGGAGGTCGTGGCCGATGCGTCCCTGGCCGCCAATCGTCACGACCGCTACCGCGACGATCCGCCACCGGCCTCCGTGCGCCGCTCCGGCCCCGGGCAGGGCCGCGTCGAACCCCGTCTGTAAGCCAGGAGCCGCGAACATGTGCGAACTGCTGGGCATGAGCGCCAACGTCCCCACCGATATCGTCTTCAGCTTCACCGGCCTGATGCAGCGCGGCGGGCGCACCGGCCCGCACCGCGATGGCTGGGGCATCGGTTTCTACGAGGGGCGCGGCCTGCGCCTGTTCCAGGACCCGGCGGCGAGCAGCGAGTCGGAAGTGGCCAACCTGGTGCAGCGCTACCCGATCAAGAGCGAAGTGGTCATCGGCCATATCCGCCAGGCCAACGTCGGCAAGGTCTGCCTGTCCAACACCCACCCGTTCGTGCGCGAGCTGTGGGGCCGCAACTGGTGCTTCGCGCACAACGGCCAGTTGGGTGATTTCGCCGCACAGCGCACGTTCTACCGACCAATTGGCGACACCGACAGCGAGGCCGCCTTCTGCGACCTGCTCAATCGTATCCGCGAGGCCTTCCCCGAGCCGGTGGAAGCCGAGCAGTTGCTGCCGGTGCTGGTCGAGGCTTGCGCCGAGTACCGCGGCAAGGGCGTATTTAACTGCTTGCTCAGCGACGGCGACTGGCTGTTCTGCTTCTGCTCGACCAAACTGGTGCACATCACCCGCCGCGCACCGTTCGGTGCGGCGCGGCTGAAGGATGTCGACCTGATCGTCGACTTCCACACGCAAACCACCCCCAACGACGTGGTTACGGTGATCGCCACCGAGGCCTTGACCGAGAACGAGACCTGGAACCGCTACGAGCCGGGTCAGTGGGGGCTGTGGCGCCACGGCGAGTGCGTCGCCCACGGCCAGAGCTAAGGAAGCTGCATGTTCAGAAGTTACCTGCGTTTGCTGTTGTTCACCTTCGGCCTGCTGGCCGGTCTCCAGGTGCCGGGGCTGGTCAAGGACTACAGCCAGCGCGTCGAGGCGCACCTGCTCGAGTCGCGCCAGGCCCTGGACGGCTTCCGCCAGACCGCGCAGCGCTTCTTCAACGGCGACCTGCAGGCGCTGGTGCGGCATTACCGCAGCAGCGACGATCCGGTGTTCAACAGCGATGCCAACAGCATCGAAAGCCTGCTGATCCGCAACCAGGCGCTGGAGCATGAGTGGCAGGCCCTGCAAGGCTCGTGGGTGAGCCGCACCTGGCATGTGCTGGTGCAGCCGGAGCCGACGCTGCGCGAAGAGACGCTCAAGGGCTACAGCTACCAGATCCTGCTGGTGCCCGAGGCGATCGGCTGGGGGATCGGCAGCGGGTTCGTGCTGGCGTTCGTGGTCGAGAGCCTGTTGCTGGTGATTGGCTGGGTGATCCTCGGTGGGCAGCGCAAGGTGGTGAAGGAAAGCTGGCGGTGATGCTTTTGCTGCCCTGATCGTCGGTAAAGGCGACCTTCAGACCAGCACGATCCGCTGCCCGCCCACATCCCGCGCATAGCGCCCCAGCACTTGCCGGCACACGTCGACGATCTCGTCCACCAACGCCACGCCGGTCTGCCAGGCCACCACCAGCTCCAGGCTTGGTGGTGGCTGCAATCCGTCCAGCAACACCAGCTCGCCCCGGCTCAGTTCGCCATCCACCAGTGCCGGTGGCAGCGCGCCGATGCCGAAACCGTCGCGCAGCAGGCGGGTGATTGCCGCCACCGAGTTCACGCAGTTCAGGCGTGGCGCCTCGGCCCCGGCTGCCTGCAACAGGCTGAGCACTTCCTGGTGCGGTCGTGAGTTTTTCGAGAAGGTGACGATGCGTTCGCGGGCCAGCTCCGCCAACGAGGCGTAGGTGCGGTGGTGCGGGGAGCCGGCGGCGACGATCCAGCCCATCGGGTAGCGCGCCAGGTCCTGGCTGCGGATCGACTGTTCACGCAACAGGTCGGTCTGCAGGATCACGTCGAGAAAACCCTTCTGCAACTGCTCGCGCAGGTTCAGCGCGGTATCGGCCACCAGCTCGATCTCCACCTGCGGGTAGCGCTCGCCCAGCTCCGCCACCAGCGCGCTCATCCAGGTATGGATGACCGTGTCCATGACCCCCAGGCGAATGCGCCCGGTCTTGGCCCGGTCGCTGTCCAGCGACTGCTTCATGGCCTTGGCGGTGTCGAGCATGCGTTCGGCATATTCCAGAACTTTGGCGCCCTCGGGTGTCAGGCTGACCCCGCGCGAATCGCGCAGCAGCAATTTCACGCCCAGGTCGGCCTCCAGCGCGGCGATGCGGCTGGACACCGAGGCCTGGGTGGTGAACAGCTTCTCGGCGGTGAGGCGGAAGCTCTTGAGCCGGGCGACCCAGACGAAGGTTTCGAGGAAACGAAGGTTCATGATCAGTTTTTCTTGTTCCAGACCGGCGGATTTTCTCGTTGGACGTGCCGGGCGCGGCCTCTGAACATGGTGCCCAGGCCGCGACGCCCGACGTCGCCCATAGAACAATACCAACAAGCCGAGGCAACCATGAACCCGACCGGCGTGCAGCAGCAGGCCCCCGCCCGAACCTCGAGCGGCCCTTTCGCCTGGTACCGCGACATCGATTCCCAGCAACGACGCACCTTCTGGAGCTGCAAGATCGGCTACGGCCTGGACGGCATGGACACCCAGATGCTGAGCTTCGTCATCCCCACGCTGATCATGCTGTGGGGCATCAGCACCGCCGAGGCCGGGTTGATCCATACCAGCACGCTGATCGCCTCGGCCCTGGGCGGCTGGATCGCCGGCATCCTCTCTGATCGCATCGGGCGGGTGCGCACCCTGCAACTGACGGTGCTGTGGTTCGCATTTTTCACCTTCCTCTGCGGTTTCGCCCAGAGCTATGAGCAGCTGTTGATCGCCCGTACCCTGATGGGCTTCGGATTCGGTGGCGAATGGACCGCCGGCGCGGTGCTGATCGGCGAGGTGATCCGTGCCCAGGACCGCGGCAAGGCGGTGGGCATGGTGCAGTCGGGCTGGGCCATCGGCTGGGGCCTGACCGCCATCCTCTACGCGCTGCTGTTCTCCTGGCTGCCGGCCGAGCAGGCCTGGCGCGCGCTGTTCCTGCTCGGGTTGCTGCCGGCGATCTTCGTGATCTTCGTACGGCGCCTGGTCAAGGACCCGGAGGTCTACCGCGAGGCCAAGGCCGCCGAGACGGTCGCGGCGCCTTCGCATTTCTACGAGATCTTCGCCCCCGGCATGTTGTGGACCACGATCCGCGCCTCGCTGCTCACCACTGGTGCCCTGGGCGGCTACTACGCCATCACCTCGTGGCTGCCGACCTTCCTCAAGAACGAGCGCGGCCTGAGCGTGCTCGGTACCGGCGGTTACCTGGCGATGGTCATCGTCGGCTCCTATATCGGCTATGTGGTCAGTGCCTACCTCTGCGACCTGCTGGGGCGCCGGAAGAACTTCATCCTGTTCGCCGTGGGCTCGTTCGTCATCGTCCTGCTCTACACACAGCTGCCGGTCAGCGACAACGTGATGCTGTGGTTGGGCTTCCCGCTGGGCTTCTTCGCCTCGGGTATCTTCAGCGGCATGGGTTCGTTCCTCACCGAGCTGTTCCCCACCCGTATCCGTGGCTCGGGACAGGGCTTCTGCTACAACATCGGCAAGGTCATCGCCGCCATGTTCCCGCTGCTGATCGGCCTGCTCGGCGAGAAAGTGCCGTTGGGCCTGGGGATTGGCGCCTTCGCCGCGGTGTCCTACGGTGTGGTGATCCTGGCTGCGCTGAGCCTGCCGGAAACCCGCGGCAAAGCGCTCCAGGCGCGCTAAGGTAGGCACCATGAACATTGATACGGAGGTCCGCCAGGTGAAACGCCTGCTACTCAATTGCGACATGGGCGAGAGCTTCGGCAACTGGCGCATGGGCCAGGATGCCAAGGTCATGCCTTTCATCGACTGCGCCAACATCGCCTGCGGCTACCATGCCGGCGACCCTGGCACCATGCGCCGCACCGTGGCCCTGGCCCTGGAGCACCGGGTGGCCATCGGCGCGCACCCGGCCTACCCGGACCTGGCAGGCTTCGGCCGCCGCTCCATGGCCTGCAGCAGCGACGAGATCCGCGACCTGCTGCACTACCAGGTCGGCGCCCTGGACGGAATCTGCAAGGTGCTCGGTGGCCGGGTGGCCTACGTCAAGCCCCATGGCGCGCTGTACAACGACATGATGGCCAACCCGGCCATCCTGCGCACCGTGCTCGAGGCCGTGGCGGCATTCGACAGCGGCTTGCCGCTGATGCTCATGGCCACCGCCGACGACAGCGCCGCCCAGGCCCTGGGCGACGAGATCGGCGTGCAGTTGTGGTTCGAAGCCTTCGCCGACCGTGGCTACACCGCCAGCGGGCACCTGATGTCGCGGCGCCTGCCGGACGCGGTGCACCATGACCCGGCGCTGGTGGTCGCGCAGGCCTTGCGCCTGGCCAAGGGCGAGGCCCTGGTGGCCGACGATGGCAGCGAGGTGCGGTTGAACGCCAGCACCTTGTGCGTGCATGGCGACAACGATGGTTCCGTGGCCGCGTTACGCCAGATCCGCCAGGCACTTGACGCGCTGGAGCAGGCATGACCCCACGTATCGAAGTGGTGGCCGTCGACAGCTTGATGGTGCGGCTGTTCGATGCCATCGATGAAGGCAACATGCCGTGGATCCTCGCCGCCAACCAGCGCTTGCGGGACGTCTTTGGCCAACAGTTGATCGACCTGGTGCCGTCCTACACCACGCTGATGGTGCAGTTCGACCTGGCGCCGGGCGAAGCGCGCCGACGCATCCTGCACGCACTGGAGGGCCTGCGGCCGGATGATGGAAAGGCCGGGCGCAGGCACGAGATCCCGGTTTGGTACCACGCCAGCGTCGGTCCCGAGTTGCCGGTGCTGGCTGCGCGAAGCGGGCTGAGCGAAGCCGAAGTGATCGACGTGCACTGTGGCCGAGATTACCCGGTGTTCGCGCTGGGGTTCGCCCCGGGCTTCGGCTTCATGGGGCTGGTCGACGAGCGCCTGGCCACACCGCGCCTGAGTACTCCGCGCAAGCGTGTGGCAGCGGGCAGCGTCGGAATTGCCGAACGCCAGACCGCCGCGTATCCGGCGGTGTCGCCGGGCGGCTGGAACCTGATCGGTCGGACGCCGGTGCACCTGTTCGACCGCGAGCGCGAGGGCTATAGCTTGCTGCAACCGGGCGACCAGGTCCGTTTCGTGGCTGTCGGGCACGCCGACTTCATCAACCTGGGCGGTGATGACAGCCCGCTGGAGGCCCAGGCATGAGCCAGTTGAGGATCGAGGCCAGCACCGCGCTGTGCCAATTGCAGGATGGTGGGCGCTTTGGCGTCCGGCATCTGGGGGTGACCCAGGGCGGCGCGCTGGATTGGGTGGCGATGCGCTGGGCCAACTGGTTGTTGGGCAATGCCTTGGACAGCGCAGTGGTGGAAGTCGCCCTCGGCGGGTTCAGTGTGGTTGCCGAGGAAGATTGCATGTTGGCATTGGCCGGGGCCGACCTGGATGCGCAGGTCGACGGGCAGGCTGTAGCGCCCTGGACCAGCTTCAACCTCAGCAAGGGCCAGCAGCTGACGCTGCGTCAGCCTCGCCAAGGGGTACGTGCTTATCTGGCTGCGCCTGGTGGGTTTCAGGGCGAGGCGGTGCTGGGCAGTTGCTCCACGGTGGTTCGGGAAGAGCTGGGCGGGGTTGACGGCCAGGGCCGGGCGTTGGTGAAAGGGGAGGTACTGCATGCTGCCGGCGCCATCGCGGGGCAAGTCGGGGCGCCGAACCGCCGCTCCCACGTTCCCGAAACGTTGCGGCCGGTATATGCGGACAAGCCTGTACTGGACCTGGTGATGGGGGCGCAGATAGGCGATTTCAGCGGCACCAGCCTGTTCGAGGCGTTCAACCGTGACTGGACGCTGGACAGCCGTGCCGACCGCATGGGCATCCGACTGCTTGGGCCGCAGTTGATGTACCAGGGCGCGCCGATGATTTCCGAAGGGATCCCACTTGGCGCCGTGCAGGTGCCGCCGGACGGGCAGCCGATCGTGCTGCTCAATGACCGGCAGACCATCGGTGGGTATCCACGGCTGGGTGCGTTGACGCCGTTGGCGCTGGCGCAATTGGCGCAGTGCATGCCGGGGGCGACGATACGCTTCAGGGCGGTGGTGCAGGACGAGGCGTGGCGCGAGCAGCAGGCATGCTTGCGCTGCTGGGGTTGAGTCTGCCGGCCTCATCGCGGGGCAAGCCCGCGCCACTCGCGCATTTGCAGGGCTGGCGTGGGAGCGGGCTTGCCCCGCGATGAGGCCAGTTCGGTCAATAGATTACTTGGACAGGTAACGCATCCCGTCTTCCAACCCCTGCAACGTCAACGGATACATCTTGTCCTCGATCAAGTCCCGCACCAGGTGGGTCGAGGCGGTATAGTCCCAGGCCTGTTTTGGATACGGGTTGATCCAGATGATCTTCCTGAATTTCTCCATGAAGCGCTGCATCCACACGTACCCGGCCTCTTCGTTCCAGTGCTCGACGCTGCCGCCTGGCTGGGTGATCTCGTAGGGTGCCATGGCCGCGTCGCCGACGAAGATCACTTTGTAGTCGTCGCCGTACTTGTGCAGCAGGTCGAAGGTGGAGAAGCGCTCCGAGGTGCGGCGCAGGTTGTTCTTCCACACCGACTCGTAGACGAAGTTGTGGAAGTAGTAGTACTCAAGGTGCTTGAACTCGGTCTTGCAGGCCGAGAACAGCTCCTCGCACACCTTGATGTGGGCGTCCATCGAGCCGCCGATGTCGAACAGCAACAGCAGCTTCACCGTGTTGCGCCGTTCGGGGCGCATCTGGATGTTCAGCAGGCCGGCGTCACGGGCGGTGTGATCGATGGTACCGTCGATGTCCAGCTCCTCGGCGGCACCTTCGCGGGCGAACTTGCGCAGCCGGCGCAGGGCCAGCTTGATGTTGCGCGTGCCCAGCTCGACCTGATCGTCGAGGTTCTTGTATTCGCGCTGGTCCCAGACCTTCACCGCCTTGCCCTGGCGCTTGCCGGCCTCGCCGACGCGGATGCCCTCGGGGTTGAAACCGCCCGAGCCGAACGGGCTGGTACCACCGGTGCCGATCCATTTGTTGCCGCCGGCATGGCGTTCCTTCTGCTCCTCGAGGCGCTTCTTGAATTCTTCGATCAGCTTGTCCAGCCCGCCCAGGGATTGGATCTGCGCCCGTTCCTCGTCGGTGAGCGAGCGCTCGAACTCCTTGCGCAGCCACTCGTCGGGGATCAACGCCTCGATATGCCGGTCGAGGTTTTCCAGGCCCTTGAAGTAGGCGGCGAAGGCGCGGTCGAACTTGTCGAAGTGCCGTTCGTCCTTCACCAGGATGGCGCGGGCCAGATAGTAGAAGGCGTCCATGTCGGCGAACACCACCCCTTTTTGCAAGGCATGGTGCAGGTCGAGCAACTCACGCACCGACACCGGCACCTTGGCCGCGCGCATTTCATTGAACAGGTTGAGCAACATGGCCCGGCTCCCGTCAGCGGTTGCCGCGCCGGCTCATGAAGGCCAGGCGCTCGAGCAGCGTCACGTCCTGTTCGTTCTTAACCAGGGCCCCGGCCAACGGCGGGATGGCCTTGGTCGGGTCGCGCTCGCGCAGTACCGCCTCGCCGATGTTGTCGGCCATCAGCAGCTTGAGCCAGTCGACCAGCTCGGAGGTGGAGGGCTTTTTCTTCAGGCCCGGCACCTTGCGCACGTCGAAGAACACGTCCAGCGCCTCGCTGACCAGCGACTGGCTGATGTTGGGGTAGTGCACGTCGACGATCTGCTGCAGGGTGGCGCGGTCGGGGAAGGCGATGTAGTGGAAGAAGCAGCGGCGCAGGAAGGCGTCAGGCAGCTCCTTTTCGTTGTTGGAGGTGATGATGATGATCGGGCGCTGCTTGGCCTTGATGGTCTCGTCGATTTCGTAGACGTAGAACTCCATCTTGTCGAGTTCCTGCAACAGGTCGTTGGGGAACTCGATATCGGCCTTGTCGATTTCGTCAATCAGCAGGATCACCCGCTCGTCGGCTTCGAAGGCCTCCCACAGCTTGCCTTTTTTCAGGTAGTTGCGCACATCGTGGACCTTGTCCACGCCCAGCTGCGAGTCGCGCAGGCGGCTGACCGCGTCGTATTCGTACAGGCCCTGGTGGGCCTTGGTGGTCGACTTGATGTGCCAGGTGATCAGGCGTGCGCCGAAGGAGGCGGCCAGCTGTTCGGCGAGCATGGTCTTGCCGGTGCCCGGCTCGCCCTTGACCAGCAACGGGCGCTCCAGGGTGATGGCCGCGTTGACCGCCAGCTTGAGGTCATCTGTGGCGACGTAGTCGCGGGTGCCTTCGAACTTCATTAACCGATCCTCTGGGTGGCTGGCTGGCGTCATTGCGGGCAGACCCGCTCCCTGTGGGAGCCGGCTTGCCGGCGATAGGGCCGGCCCAGGCAATACATGTTTATTGATGTGCCAGCGACTATAACGCCACGCCCGACGCGTGAAAACGCAGACCGGGTATTCAGTCCCTGAATGGTCCGTCACCCAGGGCTCAGTCGGATTTGGGCGCGGGCTGCTCGTAGCGTGCGTTGAACGCCTGGATGAAACCGTTGCGCAGGATCTGCAGGAACGCCTCGAAGGCGCTGATGTCCTGCTGGTGCACGCTGCCGCTGAGTTCCACGCGGGTGGCGAACTGGTTTTTCGGCTGGTTCTTGAGCACGGTCTCGGTGGCGCCCACGACGGCTTCCCATATCGAGCGCAAGAAGCCCTTGTCCTTGTCTTCCACGTCCTGCTGCCAATTGAACACATCGACATCGCGCAACAGCGGCTTGATGTAGCCCTTGAGCCGGCCGTTCTCGGCTTCGGCCTCGATTACCACATCGCCATGCCCGGCGTTGAAGTCGAACTTGCCGTAGGCACTGGCGAAGTCGTTCAGCCGACGCAGTTCCATGCCGGTGGCGCGCAGGCGGAACCGGAAGTCGTCGAAGTCGCTGAAAGGGTCGAACGTGGCGCGGCTTTCCACCTTGGCATCGCCCAGCAGCAGCGCCGTTCCTTCGAAGCTGGCGTCGCGTCGGCCCTTTTCGTCGCGCACGTTGGTCAGGTTGCGGATGCTTGCGTCCAGCCGGGTGGCCTTGAGGTCCACTGGCGGGCTGGAATTGAAGTTGCGGAAGGTGAGGGTGCCTTGTTCGATGCGCACGTCGTTCAGGGTGATCGGCAGCAGTTTTTCCAGTTGCTGGCGCCAGTCGGTGCCTTGGCCGGTCTGAGAGTTCTGTTCGTTGCCGCCGTCGACGAAATTGAGTTCGGGGCGTACGAAGGTCACTTCGGCGACCACTGCGCGGTCGTACCACAGCGAGTGCCAGCTCACCGACAGGTCGATCAGCGGCGCTTCGAGCAGCGGCACCGGCACCTTGCCGCTGACCTTGACGATCTTCAGGCCATTGATCTGGTAGGCGCCACGCCACCACGCCAGGTCGACGTCGCGGACCTGACCGCGGTAGTCGCCCATGTCTGCCAGCTTGTCGTTGAGGTAGTCACGCACCAGGTAAGGCAAGGCCAGGTGCAGGGCCGCCAGCAGTGCGACCAGGCTGACGAAGCCGACCAGTGGCCAGCGGTAGCGCGCTTTCATCAGGTTTCTCCACGGGAGCATGTGCGGTTGACCGCAGGCCGTTTCGTCGAGTTCGAACGGGCTTTACGCTCACCGATTGCAGGCTTACCCTCAGGGTTTTCCCTGCACTTTTTTCCTGTTCAAGGACCGCCGCCATGAGCCGTATCTACGCCGACAACGCCCATTCCATCGGCAACACGCCGCTGGTGCAGATCAACCGTATTGCCCCGCGCGGCGTGACCATCCTGGCCAAGACCGAAGGACGCAACCCAGGCTACTCGGTGAAGTGCCGGATCGGCGCGAGCATGATCTGGGACGCCGAGGACAGCGGCAAGCTCAAGCCGGGCATGACCATCGTCGAGCCCACCTCGGGCAATACCGGCATCGGCCTGGCCTTCGTGGCGGCCGCCCGTGGCTATAAGCTGGTGCTGACCATGCCCGACTCGATGAGCCTGGAGCGGCGCAAAGTACTCAAAGCGCTGGGCGCCGAGCTGGTGCTGACGGACAAGGCCAAAGGCATGAAGGGTGCCATTGAGAAGGCCAATGAGATCGTCGCTTCCGACCCTGCCCAGCACTACCTGCCGGGCCAGTTCGACAACCCGGCCAACCCGGCCATTCACGAGAAGACCACCGGCCCGGAAATCTGGAACGACACCGATGGCGCGGTCGACGTGCTGGTTGCCGGCGTCGGCACCGGTGGCACCATCACCGGGGTATCGCGCTACATCAAGCACACTCAGGGCAAGCCGATCCTGTCAGTGGCGGTGGAACCGGTGAACTCGCCGCTGATCAGCCAGACCCTGGCCGGTGAGGAGCTCAAGCCCACCCCGCACAAGATCCAGGGCATCGGTGCCGGCTTCGTGCCGAAGAACCTCGACCTGTCGATCGTCGACCAGGTCGAGACGGTGACCGAGGAAGAGTCCAAGGCCATGGCCATCCGCCTGATGCAGGAGGAGGGCATCCTCTGCGGCATCTCGTGCGGCGCGGCGATGGCAGCGGCGGTGCGTCTGGCCGAAAAGCCGGAGATGCAGGGCAAGACCATCGTGGTGATCCTGCCGGACTCGGGCGAGCGTTACCTGTCGAGCATGCTGTTCAGCGATCTGTTCACCGAGCAGGAGAACCAGCAGTAAGCGACACGCTGCAAGCCGCAAGTCGAAGGCATGGCCGCATTGACGCGGATCAGCTTGAGCTTGCCGCTTGCAGCTTCTGGCTTGCAGCTGCTCCTGATGGGTTTATGATGTCCGGCTATCTGGGGATGGCCTGATTTCCCCTCCAAGGAGTGTTGCATGACCTTTTCCTTCGTCGCCAAGGCCGGTGTCCTGCTGGTGTTCTTCGGCAGTGTGCTGTTTGTGCACCTGCGCGGCAAGGCACGCCTGCCGGTGCTGCGCCAGTTCGTCAACCATTCGGCGCTGTTCGCCCCCTACAACAGCCTGATGTACCTGTTTTCCGGCGTACCTTCCAAGCCGTACCTGGACCGCCAGCGCTTCCCCGAGCTGGATGTGCTCAAGGACAACTGGGAGGTAATCCGCGAAGAGGCCATGCGCCTGTTCGACGAGGGTTACATCCGCGCGGCGGAAAAAGACAATGACGCCGGCTTCGGTTCGTTCTTCAAGAAGGGCTGGAAGCGCTTTTACCTGAAGTGGTACGACAAACCGCTGCCTTCGGCCGAAGCGCTGTGCCCGAAGACCGTCGAGCTGGTCAGCGGCATCCCCAACGTCAAGGGCGCGATGTTCGCCCTGTTGCCCGGTGGCAGCCACCTGAACCCGCACCGCGACCCGTTCGCCGGCTCCCTGCGCTATCACCTCGGGCTGTCCACGCCGAACTCCGACAACTGCCGCATCTACGTTGATGGCCAGCCCTACGCCTGGCGCGACGGCGAGGACGTAATGTTTGACGAGACCTTCGTGCACTGGGTCAAGAACGAGACCGAGGTCACCCGCGTGATCCTGTTCTGCGACGTCGAGCGTCCGCTCAACAGCCCGCTGATGACCCGCATCAACCGCAAGGTCAGTGCCTTCCTCGGCCGTGCCACCGCGCCGCAGAACACCGATGACGAGCGTGTCGGCGGGATCAACCAGGCCTATGCCTGGAGCAAGCGCTTCAGCAATGTCATCAGCACCCGGGTCAAGCAGTTCAAGCGTGCCAACCCCAAGGCCTACCGCGTGCTGCGACCGGTGCTGGCGGTTGTCGTCGCCTACGCCCTGTATCGCTGGCTGTTCTGATTCGCGTGGGCCGGGCTCGCTCCTCGTGGGAGCGGGCTTGCCCCGCGATGATTCCCCCGCTATATTCCGAAACACATTCTTCTCTGAAGACCCGATCATGCCAGCCATCCCTTCCACCACAACTGACGTTCTCGCGCCTGTCGCGGGCGTGGTCGTGCGTGGCAGCCAGCAGCCGGCCATGATCAGTCTCTCTCCACCACCTGTCAGTGGCGTGGTAGGCGGCGTAGCTCCGCCTCCTTGCGCAGTCGTGGTGCTGGGCTGACCGGCCGCTGGCCGCTCCCCACCGCACTCGCAACCTACTGAACACGGTCGGCTATCCCCGCAAGTCGCGATAGGCCCTCCGTACGGCTCATTTGCCCGTATACAGGTGGCAATACATGTTTGTTCTCAACAAAGCTTCCGTGGCCTCGGCGGCCACGACCAGCCTGTTCGTCCTGCTGTGGAGCAGCGGGGCGATCGTCTCCAAGCTTGGCCTGGCCGAGGCCAGCCCCTTCGCCTTCCTGCTGCTGCGTTCGGCCTTGGCGCTGTTCGGTCTGCTGTTGATCGGTCCGTTGCTCGGATTGCGTTGGCCACGTACCCGGGGCGGCATTGTTCGCGCCCTGGGGACCGGCTGCGTGTTGCTCGGCGCCTACCAGATCTTCTACCTGCTGGCGCTGAACACCCATGTCACGCCTGGCGTCATGGCCACGGTCATGGGCGTGCAACCGATCCTGACCGTGGTGCTGATGGAGCGTCAGCGGTCCTGGAGCCGATTGTTCGGCCTGGGGCTTGGTCTTGGCGGTCTGGTGATGGTGGTCTACCAGGGCATCAACCTGGGTGGGGTGTCCCTCGCCGGGATGCTGTTTGCCCTGCTGGCGCTTGGCAGCATGACCTTGGGCTCGATCCTGCAGAAACGCATTACTGACAACCCCATGGGCACTTTGCCCTTGCAATACTTGGCGGGCTTCGCAATGTGCGCAGTGTTCGCGCCGTTGCAGCCGCTGCATGTCCAGTGGAACGCCAGTTTCCTCGGTGCGCTGCTATGGATGGGGCTGGTGGTCTCGTTGCTGGCCACGCTGCTGCTGTACCGGCTGATCGCAAGGGGCAACCTGGTCAATGTCACCAGCCTGTTCTACCTGGTGCCGGCGGTCACGGCGGTGATGGATTTCATCATCTTCGGCAACCGCCTGGCGCCCCTCAGCCTGCTGGGGATGGGACTGATCGTGATCGGCTTGCTGTTCGTGTTCCGTAAGCCTGCGTTGCGCACAGCCGAGGCCTGAGTCAACGAGCGGTGGGAGCGGGGCAATCCCGCTCCCCTTTTTCAGTGCCGTGCCGGGCGCAGCACCAACCACAGCGCCGCACCGATCAGCAGACCGCCATACAAGTGCGCCATCGACAGCGGCTCATCCAGCAGCCATGCGCCCCATAGCACGCCGAATACCGGGATCAGGAAGGTCACGGTACTGGCCTTGACCGGCCCGATTTCGTTCAGCAGGCGGAAGTACAGGATGTAGGCGAACGCCGTGCACAGTAGCCCCAGGCCCAGGAGCGACAGCCATACCTGCCAGTCGCCCCAGCTGGCCGGTGGCTGGGTCAGCGCGCTCCAGGCGAACAGCGGGCTGAGCAGCAAGGTGGCGCCGAGCATGCTGCCCAGCGCCGACAGACGGCTGTCCAGCGTGCCGACCCAGCGCCTTGCCAGGAAGCCCGCGAAGCCGTAGCAGGTGGTGGCGGCCAGGCAGGCCAGTGCGCCTTGCACCAGGGCCATGTCCAGCGCCACTGGGCCGGCACCGCTGAGGATGCCGACACCGAACAGCCCGAGGAAGATCCCGCAGAGCTTGGGCAGGGTCATGGCTTCGCGGAAGAACAAGGCGCCGATCAGCACGCCCATCAGCGGCGTGGTGGCGTTGAAGATCGCCGAATAGCCGGCCGGCAGCACCTGCGCCGCCACGGAATAGAACGTGGCCGGAATGCCCGAGTTGATCATGCCCAGCACCAGGCAGGCGCCCAGCTTGCCCTCGAAGTTCCAGCGCACGCGGGCGGCGGCGAGGATGGCGATCAGTCCCAGGCAGGCAATCGACACGCGGAAGAAGGCGGTCGGCACGGTGCCCAGCTCGGGGGCAATGATGCGCATGAACAGGAAGCTGGCGCCCCAGACAGCGGCAAGGGTCAGCAGGCGGGCGAGGGCGATGGGGCTCACGGGGGTCTCCGGCGGTAGGGCAGGGCGCGAGTGTACGTCAGGGCGAGTGGGGGATTCTTGTGCTTTCTTGCTGTGTGAATCCGGGGTCGCCTCACGGGCTTCATCGCCGGCAAGCCGGCTCCCACAGGGCTCGTATCCGACTAAGCTCTCTCGGTGACCATTGCATAGAGGCACGCGCATGACCCCAGCCTGGCCCGCCGTCGATATCGCCCGGATGATCCTCGATGGCTTCGACGACTACCGCGAGCACTTTCGCCGTATCACCCTCGGCGCCCGCGAGCGCTTCGAACAGGCGCGCTGGCAGGACATCCAGCACGCCGCCGCGGCGCGCATCAACCTGTATGAAGAGAAGGTCGCCGAGGTCAACGGCTGGTTGCGCCAGCGCTTCGATACCAAGGTGCTGCTGGACGTCGAGCAATGGCCGCTGGTCAAGAACGCCTACATCCGCCTGATCGACCCCCGGTTGGACGACGAGCTGGCCGAGACCTGGTACAACTCGTTGTTCTGCAGCCTGTTCAGCCACGACCTGATCAGCGACGGCTGCATGTTCATCCATACCACGCGGCCATCGATGCGAGGCCATGAACGGGCGGCGCAGACGCGTACCTATGCGCTGCAGGATGGGCTCAAAGGCTTGTTGCGAGCGATTTTCGCCGATTATGCGTTCGACGTGCCTTATGGCGACCGGGAGGGCGATATCGCGCGGCTTGAGGATCAGTTGCGCGAATGCCTGCCCGATTGGGTCTGCAAGGATCCGGCCTTGGCCGTGGAGCTGTTCACCCCCGTGCTTTACCGCAACAAGGGCGCCTATCTGGTCGGCCGCCTGTACACCCCCGACGAGCAGTGGCCACTGGTGATCCCCCTGCTGCACCGCGAGGGACATGGCATCGAGGCCGATGCGCTGATCACCGACGAGGCGGAGGTGTCGATCATCTTCTCCTTCACCCGTTCGTATTTCATGGTCGATGTGCCGGTGCCGGCGGAGTTCGTCAACTTCCTCAAGCGCATCCTGCCGGGCAAGCACATCGCCGAGCTGTACACCTCGATCGGGTTCTACAAGCATGGCAAGTCGGAATTCTATCGGGCGCTGATCAACCACCTGGCCAACAGCGACGACCGCTTTGTCATGGCCCCGGGCGTGCGCGGCATGGTCATGAGCGTGTTCACCCTGCCGGGCTTCAACACTGTGTTCAAGATCATCAAGGACCGCTTCTCGCCGTCGAAGACTGTCGACCGGGCCACGGTGATCGAGAAATACCGCCTGGTAAAAAGCGTCGACCGAGTCGGGCGCATGGCCGATACCCAGGAGTTCGCCGATTTTCGCTTTCCCCAGGGCAAGTTCGACCCCGATTGCCTGGCGGAACTGCTTGAGGTGGCGCCCTCCACCGTGGCGCTTGAGGGCGACACGGTGCTGATCCGCCACTGCTGGACCGAACGGCGCATGACCCCGCTCAACCTGTACCTCGAACAGGCCAGCGAAGCCCAGGTGCTGGAGGCGCTGGAAGACTATGGGCTGGCGATCAAGCAATTGGCGGCGGCGAACATATTCCCCGGCGACATGCTGCTGAAGAACTTCGGCGTCACCCGCCATGGCCGGGTGGTGTTCTACGACTACGACGAGATCAGCTACCTCACCGAGGTCAACTTCCGCCATATCCCGCCGCCGCGTTATCCGGAGGATGAGATGTCCGGCGAGCCGTGGTACTCGATCGGGCCGCATGACGTGTTCCCCGAGGAGTTTCCGCCATTCCTTTTCGCCGATATCGGCCAGCGCCGCTTGTTCAGCCGCCTGCATGGCGAGCTGTACGACGCCGATTACTGGAAAGGCCTGCAGGAGGCGATCCGGGCGGGGAAGGTGATCGATGTGTTCCCTTATCGGCGCAAAGGGCGTTAGGCCTCAGGTTTTCAGCCTCTGAGGCACTTGAGTTCGCTGAAGTCCGAACGCACCTTGCTCAGCCGCTGCTGCAGGAATTGCCGCTGGGCCGGGCTGCTCTGTTTCAGCAGATCCACCAGCAGGCTGCGTGCCTGGCGCTCGGTGTTCTGGAATGCCTGGCGGTACTCCGGTGTCCACAGGCTTTCCTTGCGCTGCAGCAACTGCGCCAACCTGGGCTCGAAGCTTGGGCTGGCGCGCTGGTCCATCGCCAGCACCAGTTGCTGCTGCCATTGGGCGCGGTTGGCGATCCACTGGCGATTCTGGTCACCCAAGGCCTGTGACCAGCTCATCACCCGCAGCCGTTGCTCGGCATCTAGCTCGCCCAGCCAGGGCTCGAGGCGCTTGCGCATGCGTGCGGCACGGTTTTCGACCTGCTTGGCCAATGGTGTGTCGACGTACTCCTTCTGGCGTTTGTCGATGTCCTTGCGAAAAGCCTCGCGCATTTCCGCTACTTGGCTGTCATTCATGCCCTTGAGCAGTTCCGCGGCAGAGGGGGTTATCGCTTCGGTGACCCGGCCGATGGCCTGGCGTGCCTCGACCGTGCGTTGGCGCAGGTTTTCATCGGTGACCGCGTCGTTGGCGACCATCAGTTGCACCCGGTCGAGCCAGTCGAGGTAGCCGGGCAGTTGGGTCTTGCAGTGCCAGGCCAGGTGCGCCTTGAGCCGTTCGTCGAGCAACTGCTTCTGCTCGCGGTTCATGTCCAGGTAGTCGCCCAGCGACCACGGCACCAGGCGATCAAGGTTGCGGTAGGCCAGGTCGATGCGGCTGCAGGCCGTCAGTGCCAGGGCGAAGCCGATTAGCATGAGCAGGGCTTTGGGCAGGCGAAGGGGCATGAGCGAATCCTTGCTGGGCTGGCCAGGCGGTAGACGCACGGTTAGCTCGACGGTTCCGGCGAATGTGCGCTCGGGCGGCCGGGCGGGTCAGGTGTTAGAATAGTCGCCTTGTCTTGAGGATCTTCGGAAATGGCTCTGCTTGGGCGTTACAACAGTTTGCAAATCGTGAAACACGTGGAGTTCGGCCTGTACCTTGACGGCGGCGCCGATGGCGAAATCCTCCTGCCGCGGCGCTACTTCCCCAAGGATGCCGAGCTGGAGCTGGACGATTGGCTCAACGTGTTCATCTACCTGGACAGCGAAGACCAGCTGATCGCCACCACCGAAAAGCCGAAAATGCAGGTGGGCGAGTTTGCCAGCCTCAAGGTCAAGGACATCAACGGCGCTGGCATCTTCCTCGACTGGGGCCTGTCCAAGGACCTGCTGATGCCCTACTCGGAAGAGTCGCGGCAACTGAAGATCGGCGACTACTGCGTGGTCCATGCCTACCTGGACAAGCGCACCCGGCGTATTACCGCCACCGCCAAGCTGGACCGTTACCTGGACCGCACCCCGGTGGACTACAGCGTCGGCCAGCCGGTCGAGCTGCTGGTGGCCGGCGAGACGCCGATGGGCTTCAAGGCGATCATCAACAACCGCCATTGGGGCCTGATCCACAAGAACGAGGTGTTCAAGTTCCTGCGTTCGGGCATGCACGAGAAGGGCTTCATCAAGGAAGTGCGCGCCGACGGCAAGATCGCCCTGAGCCTGCAGCCGGTAGGCCAGGCCTTGGCCGACAGCCTGCACGAACAGATCATGCAGCGCCTCGAGGCCAACGGTGGTGTGCTGCCGGTGTGCGACAAGAGCGACCCGGCGCTGATCAGCCAGATGTTCAATGTGAGCAAGGGCAACTTCAAGAAAGCCATCGGCGCGTTGTTCAAGCAGGGCCGCATCGTCATCCATGACGATCGCATCGAGCGGGCTTGATCAGCCCTGCACGAAGGTGCTGAAGTCCAGCTGCTCGCCACCCGGGCGGGTGTCGCGCAGCAGTGAGTCGCGGTCGGCGCTCAGGGCCAGGCTGATGGTCGAACGGCGTTTGCCGGGATTGCGCACTTCCATCTGCTCCTGATGAGCCTTGAGGAAGTTGGTGGGCACCTTGAGGTGCTGCAGCCCGTCGTTCTCGGGGGTGTGCAGCAGCAGGTTGACCCAGTCGGGCTGGCCCTTGCGCAGCAGTGCAACCGGCACTTCGAACCACCACAGGTTGCGCTTGGTGTCGAGAATGGCGAACAGGGTGTTGGCACTGGTGAGTACCGGTTTGGCCAGCGCCTCGTTACGGCGAGCGATGGCGGTGGGTTTGTCGAGTTTCATGCAGGTTCCTGCGGGTTGACGCGAGTAAGGCCTGCCATTGTGGGGTGGGGCTTATCGCGGGGCAAGCCCGCTTCCCCGAAATCACCGAACCCGGACCGTGCAAGCGTATCGAGCCCAGCCAATTGCCGTTTGGCTGACAGGGTGCAAATGAATTGAAACTCTGGCCAATGGCCTTGGGTCGATCAGATGTCGACACGATTTCCCGTGTCTTTCCCCCGAGGAGACATCCCATGAGTGGCACCAAGGACAAAGCGAAGGGCCTGGCCAACGAGGCCGTGGGCAATATCAAGCAGGGCGTCGGCAAGGTGACCGACAATGACAAGCTGCGCGCCGAGGGCAAGGCCCAGGAACTGAAAGGCGAGGCGCAACAGGCCGTGGGCAAGGTCAAGGATGCCGTGAAGAAACCTTGATCGCCGCAGCCTGGCCGCGGGGCAAGCCCGCTCCCGCAAGTTGGGGGCGGGCTTGCCCCGCGCTTGCTTTGGACTGTGCGCAAGGTACAAGCGAACAGCACGCCCGCCGCCTGGTCTATTAGACTTGCAGCATTGCCATTCCGATCAAGCGGCGAAAGGAGACGCTATGATTTTCCCCGACCTGCGCGGCCTGCCCCTGCACCGCGTGTTGGTGCGCACCGTCAAGGAGTTCCTCGATGACGAGATGTCTACCTATGCCTCCGCGCTGGCCTACCAGATGCTGTTTTCGCTGTTCCCCTTCCTGCTGTTCCTGATCGCCCTGATCGGTTTCCTGCATCTCCCGGACTTCTTCTCCTGGCTGCGCCTGCAGTCGGAACTGGTGCTGCCGCCCCAGGCCCTGGAGCAGGTCAACCCGGTGATCGACCAGTTGCAGCAGTCCAAGGGCGGGCTGCTGTCGGTGGGTATCGTGATTGCCTTGTGGACTGCCTCGGCGGGCGTGCGCCTGATGATGAGCGCGATGAACGCGGCCTACGACGTGCCCGAGGGGCGGCCGGTGTGGAAGCGCATTCCGCTGTCGGTCATCTATACCGTCGGCATCGCCGGCATGCTTCTGGCCGCGGCGGCGCTGATGGTGCTGGGGCCGCAGGTAATGGAGTGGATCGCTTCCCAGGTCGGGCTGGAGGAGGCGGTCGTCATCGTCTGGACCATCCTGCGCTGGCCGGCGATCATCATTCTGATGATGGTGGCGGTGGCGCTGATCTACTACGTGATGCCCGACGTGAAGCAGAAATTCCGTTTCATCACCCCAGGTTCGGTGCTGGCGGTGGTGGTGTGGATCGTCGCCTCGCTGGGCTTTGCCTACTACGTGAAGACCTTTGCCGACTACAACGCCATGTATGGCAGTATCGGGGCGATCATCGTGCTGTTGCTGTACTTCTACATCTCCGCTGCAGTGCTGCTGCTGGGCGCCGAGATGAACGCGGTGATCGAGCACATGTCGGCCGAGGGCAAGAACCCCGGCGAAAAGGAATTCGAGGAGGACAACCCGCAACAGAGCATCACCGTGCTCGGCCATGAGCACCCGGTGACATCCGAACCCCAGACCCGCGAGCCGAATACCTGATGATCCGCGACATTCTCAAGATGGGCGATGAACGCCTGCTGCGCATCGCCCCGCCGGTTCCCGAGCACATGATCGGCAGCCCGGAGCTTGCGCAACTGATCGACGACATGTTCGAGACCATGGCCCATGTCGGCGGTGTCGGCCTGGCCGCGCCGCAGATCGGCATCGACCTGCAACTGGTGATCTTCGGCTTCGAGCGCAGCGAGCGTTACCCGGACGCCGAGCCGGTGCCACGGACCATTCTGCTCAACCCAGTGATCACGCCGCTGGCCACGGAGGTCGAGGACGGCTGGGAGGGTTGCCTGTCGGTGCCCGGCCTACGTGGCGTGGTGCCGCGCTACAAGCACATCAGCTATTCGGGCATCGATCCGCAGGGCAACCCGATCAACCGCTTTGCCGACGGCTTCCATGCCCGGGTGGTGCAGCATGAGTGCGACCACCTGATTGGCCGTTTGTATCCTTCGCGCATCCAGGACTTCAGCAAGTTCGGCTATACCGAGGTGCTGTTCCCCGGGCTCGACGTGGCCGACGACTCACCCCGCCTCATCGCCAGCAGCGCCTTGCTGCGCTGGTAGCGGGCCAGGCGTGAGGCCAGGGCCTGGGGCGGGGTGGTTGTCGGTGTGAAGGCCAAGCGTTGGTAGAAGGGCGCCAAATCCGGGTGGCAGAACAGCCAGGTCGCAGCGTTGCTTTCGGCCAGCGCCGCGTCAATCAGCCGGGATGCGATCTGCTGGCCGCGCCACTGCGGGGCAACGAACAGGCCGGTCAGCCAGTGATCGCCACCGATGGGCGTCAGGTTCATCCCACCGATTATTTCTGCGGTACGCGCCACCCATTGCTCGCCTTCACCGGCGGCGCGCATGCGCGAGCCGTGCTGGCGGTAGAAATGGTCCAGCAGGCGGCGCTGGGTTGGGGGAAGGCGAGTGCAGGTCAGAGGGAGCATGCTTGGTTCACGCGGTGTGGCAATCTCAGGCAGGAATTCATCGGTGCTTTGTCGCAGATTGTTGCAAATGCGGCAAGGGTGAATGTCCGACTCCGGGGTTCAACTATTTCAGGCGGGGAGTAGACTTTCACTCATCCCCCCGGCAGTACGATAAAGCGGGATCGGTACTTCGTGTCATCTTCGCAGTCGATGACAACTTCTCCGGGCCATTGACGGCGTCAGAAGTCACGCGATCAGCTTGATAGCCATCAAGGTCGACACCCATGAAAGCCTTACTGATTCTTGCATTGGTCGGTATGTCCCCGTTCGCCTTTGCGGACCAGGCCAAGACCGCAGACACCCAGCCCGTGGTCGAGCAGTACGACTATTCCACCAACCTCGACATCAAGCGCGTGATCAGCCTGTCGACGATCCCCAACGTCTGCGAAGTGGTGCCCGCCACCATGACCTACGAGGATCATCAAGGGCAGGTCCATACCCTCCAGTACCGTGCATTGGGTGAGGGTTGCCGGCTGAATTGAGCCGCGTGGCCGAGACAAGGTTCGTGGGAACGGGCTTGCCCCGCGATGGCGTTCAGCTGAGTATCACGTGCAATCGCGGCTCAAGCCCGCTCCCACCAGTTCCAGTCCTTGCTTCAACTGTGCCCGGCTGTGCGCCGCCGACAGGCTGATCCGCACGGCCCTGACGCTGTCGGTGCCTACCGCGAAGACGCTGGCCGGCACGATCTCCACCCCGTGTTCCCGACACCGCGCAACCAGCGCCTGGGCGTCTCCAGGCGTGGCCAGCCAGATGTGCGGCGACGGCACGCCCTCGGCGGGCAGCGCCTCGCCCAGCACCGCCCGCGCCAGGCGCCAGCGTTCGCCCAGTTCCTCCCGTTGCCAGGCCAGCCGCCGTGCGGCGGTGCCATCCGCGATCCATTGGCAGGCGATGCGCAGGTTCAGCGGCGACACCGACCAGTGGGTGGCCTGGGCATAGGGGTCGATCTGCTCCAGCAATGCTGGCCGGGCCACGATCCAGCCCAGGCGCAAGCCGGCGGCGACGGTCTTGGACAGGCTGCTGATCAGCACGCCACGGCCTTCGAACAAGGGGTAGAGGGGTGGCCGGTCGGTCAAGGCGCCATACACGTCATTCTCGATGACCAGCAGTTGGTGGCGCCTGGCGACTTGCGCCAGCGCCAGGCGCCGGGCCTCGCCCATGCACGCGGCGGTCGGGTTGTGCAGGGTAGGGGTGGTGACCAATACCCGCGCGCCGCTCGCGCGGACCACACGGTCCAGTTCTTCCGGAAGCAGGCCTTGCTCATCCAGGGCCACGCCGTGCACGGGCAGGCGCAACTGGCGACAGGCCGCCTTGATGCCCGGGGCGGTCAACGCCTCGACCATCACTGGCTCGCCCGCCTGGCACAACGACTGCAACACCAGGGTCAGCGCCTGCTGGGCGCCCCCGCAAAGCAGCACGTCCTCTGGCGCCAGGTCCAGACCGCGGTTGCCCAGCCAGCGCGCCCCCTCGATCCGCCCCAGCAGCAACTGCTCGGGCCCCAGGTAATGGTCGAGCAAGGCGGTATCGCCCTGTTCGAGCAGCCTGCGCAGGCTGTGCTCGAGGTCGAGATTGCAGGGATCGGCCACCGGCACATTGGTCGACAGATCGATCACTGGGTGCTGGCGGCTGGGTTGCTTGAGGCGAAACAGCGTCGCTTCCTTGCTGCTGGCCAGCACATAGGTACCGCGTCCCACCTCCCCGGACACCAGGTGCCGCGCGGCTGCTTCTCGGTAGGCCTGCTGCGTGGTGCTCGGGTTCAGGCCCAGCGCCCAGGCGAGGCGGCGTTGCGGGGGCAGGCGTTCACCGACCTTCAGTTCACCCTGTTCGATGGCGTTGGCGATGGCCTCGACCAGTGCCTGGTAGCGCGGCTGGTCGTTGGCCGGGAGGCTCGGAATCCACACGAAATTGCTACCCATGCAATATTTATTTGGACCCATACAATGCCCGGCGCTTAGGATCGGTTCAACCCCATACCGATGAAGGACGTTCGCCATGTTCGACTTGCCCGCCCTGCGCGAAGCCGCCGCTTTCGTTCACCAGCACGTGCCGCCGACCCCACAGCACGCCTGGCCGCTGCTGGCCGAGCGGCTGGGTTGCCAGCTGTGGGTCAAGCACGAGAACCATGCGCCCACGGGGGCCTTCAAGGTGCGCGGCGGGCTGGTCTATGTCCGCTCGCTGTTGGCCAGTGGCGCAGTCCCCCGTGGCCTGGTTACCGCCACGCGCGGCAATCACGGCCAGAGCATGGCCCTGGCGGCGCGCCAGGCTGGTTTGCCGCTGGTGATCGTGGTGCCGGAGGGCAATTCACGGGAGAAGAACGCAGCCATGCGCGCCCTGGGCGCGGAGCTGGTGGAGCATGGCGTGGACTTCGACGTGGCCCGGGAAGAGGCGGCGCGCCTGGCCGATGCGCGGGGCTTTGCCATGGTTCCCTCGTTCCATCCGGAGCTCGTGCGTGGCGTGGCCACCTACGCCCTGGAGCTGTTCGAGGCGGTGACCGACCTGGATTGCGTGTACGTGCCGATCGGCATGGGGTCGGGCATCTGTGGGCTGATCCAGGCGCGCAACCTGCTTGGGTTGTCCACTGAAATCGTCGGCGTGGTATCCACTGCGGCAGACGCTTATGCCCAGAGCTTCGAGCTGGGGCGCATCGTCACCACCGCCAGCGCCGATACCTTCGCCGACGGCATGGCCTGCCGCGTGCCGCATCCCGACGCCTTTGCCCTGGTACGCGAGCATGCTGCACGCATCGTGCGGGTGAGCGACGAGGCGATCGCCGAAGCCATGCGCCTCTACCACGAAACCACCCACAACACCGCCGAAGGTGCCGGCGCCGCCGCCCTGGCTGCACTGATGCAGGAGCGTGGGCGTCAGGCGGGCAAGCGGGTGGCGGTGGTTCTCAGTGGCGCGAACGTGGATCGCGGGCGCTATGCGCAGGTGTTGATGGGGACGAAAGATCCTGTATGAAAGTGTCGAAAGGAAGTGCTATCTTTATTTGATAGCATTTTCCGATGAACACTCGATATCGCAAGATTCTGGACAGCATCTTCAGAGCCCCGACCACACCCACATTGCCGTTCGCCGAAATCGAGGCTCTGGTGCTGCATCTTGGCGGCCAGGTGCTGGAACGGCAGGGTTCCAGGGTCAAGATGCTGTTGGGCGAGCAGTGCTGGCGCTGCCACCGCCCCCATCCTGGCAAGGACGCCAGGCGATATCAGATAGAAGAGGCCCGCGAGTTCCTGCTGCGGGCGGGAGTCCGACCATGAGCTGCATGCGATACAAAGGGTATGCCGCCCGCATCGAGTACGACGCGCGTGACGATATTTTCGTCGGCCGCGTGCTCGGCCTGCGGGACATCATCAGCTTCCACGCCAGCGCCGTGCCTGCGTTGCACGAGGCGTTCCGTGAGGCACTCGACGACTACCTGGCCGATTGCGCCGAACAGGGCGTCACTCCCGAAAAACCGGCCTCGGGCAAGGTCATGTTGCGCATCCGCCCAGAAGTGCACGCTGCCGCCAGCCTTGCCGCCAGGGTAGCCGGCAAGAGCCTGAACCAATGGGCCGACGAGGTCTTCGAGCAGGCGGCGATGGCCTGACCTGCAAATTCCTCCTGTACCGCCAGGGGGCATTCAGGTTCAATCGCTGACTTTCGTCCGCAGTCGAGCCTGCCATGCCCTTTTCCAATGGTTTCCTCCTCAGCCTGTCCCTGTGCCTGGACATCGGCGTGGCCAACATCGCCATGATTACCCTGGCCATGCAGCGGGGGTTTCTTCAGGGCTTCTGGCTTGGGCTGGGGACCTGCGTCGGCGATCTCATCTACGCCATTGCGGCCCTGGCCGGCATGACCGTTTTGCTGCAGTTCGAAAGCGTGCGTTGGACGTTGTGGCTGGGGGGCTCCGCGTTATTGGCGTGGTTCGCGGTGAAGATGCTGCTGGCGGCGTGGCGCGGCGGGCACCTGGAGTCGCGTGGCCAGGTAGTGGTCGAATCAGGCTGGCGTGAGTTCCTGCGCGGGATCTTCCTGGCCATGTCATCGCCCAGCGCGATTCTCTGGTTTGCCGCAGTCGGCGGCGTGCTGATCTCCCGCTCCGGCGCCGGCAGCGCGCTGGATGCGGGCCTGTTCCTCGGTGGCTTCTTTGCCGCCGGGCTGCTCTGGTGTGTCTCGTTGTGCGGTATCGCCAGTCATGGCGGGCGACTGCTTGGCGATCGCCTGCTGACTTGGTCGTACCTGTTGTCGGCGGCGATCTTCTGCTATTTCGCCGGTTACGTGGTGCTTTCCGGTTACCGCGAATTCATCCTGGCAGTACCGGTCTGATTATTCTGGAGATTCTGTGCTGCTGACTTTTTTCTCATCGGGTTGTCGATTCTCCATTTTCCCGTTCGACCATGGGTGAAGGCGCCGGAATGCACCGGCGCCAATCATTGTTGAACGCTGGGAGGAAGCACCGATGAACAGCGCAGCCGAAACTGAACTTCGTCAATTGATCGAACAGTGGATGCAGGCCGTGCGCGAGCGCGACGTGGACCGTATCGTGGCACCCTATGCCGACGACATTCTCGCCTTCGATGCCATCCAGGCCCTGCAATTCAAGGGCAAGGCCGCCTACCGTGCACACTGGGAAATGTGCATGGGCATGTGCACGGGGCCGATGGTCTTCGAACTGGCAGAGCTGAAGGTATACGCCGACGGCGACCTGGCCCTGGCCCATTGGCTCAACCGCTGTGGCCCGGGCGACGACGAAAGCCAGTGCGGTTTCATGCGCGCCACGGTCGGCTATCGGCGCAGCGGCGGTCAATGGCAAGTGATCCACGAGCATTGGTCGGCGCCGTTCGACATGGAAACGCAAAAAGCCTTGTTCGACCTCAAGCCCTGATACCGCTCATCGCCCACCGCACCGAGCCGACCTGCTGGAGACGATCATGAAATACCTGTGCCTGGTCTATTGTGATGAAGCGCTGTTGCACAGCCTGCCCGACAGCCCCGAAGACGCCGAATGCATGGCCTACGCCGAATCCATCCAGGGCAGCGGGCGCATGCTCGCCGCCGAGGCGCTCAAGCCTGTGCAAACGGCCACCACGGTACGTGTACGCGCCGGTCGCATGAGCCTGACCGATGGGCCGTTCGCCGAGACCAAGGAGCAACTGGCCGGTTTCTACCTGGTCGACGCCCGTGACCTCAACGAGGCGCTGAACATCGCCAAGGGCATCCCGGCAGCCCGGGTGGGCAGCGTCGAGGTTCGGCCGGTGCGTGAACTGCAGCCCTGACGCAACGGGAGAAAAGCCGCATGAGTCACCAGGGAAAGCCCGATTGATGGTGGGGGAAGCGCAAGTCCGCCAGGAGGTGGAGGCTGTCTACCGCCGTGATTCGCGGCGGATCCTGGCGACCCTCATCCGCCTGCTGGGGGACTTCGACCTGGCCGAGGAGGCCATGCACGATGCCTTCTTCATTGCCGTGCAGCGCTGGCAGCGCGATGGTATCCCCGACAATCCGCGGGCCTGGCTGGTGTCTGTCGGCCGCTTCAAGGCCATCGATGCGCTGCGCCGAAGTGCCCGTTTCGACCGCTCCCAGGCCGACCTGATCATGTTGCTCGAACGCGAAGCCGACGATCCGGGCGAGCAGACGTTGCTGGCCGATGACCGTCTGCGGCTGATCTTTACCTGCTGCCACCCGGCACTGGCCTCTGACGCCCAGGTACCGCTGACCCTGCGCGAGGTGTGTGACCTGACCACCGAGCAGATCGCCCGTGCCTTCCTGCAAAGCCCGGCCACCATCGCCCAGCGCATCGTGCGTGCCAAGGCCAAGATCCGCGATGCGAAGATTCCCTATCAGGTGCCGGAGCTGAGCGAGCTGCCCGAGCGCCTGGAAAGCGTGCTGCGGGTCATCTACCTGGTGTTCAACGAAGGCTATTCGGCCTCGGCGGGCGAAGATGTCACCACCCGCGAGCTGACCGATGAGGCGATCCGCCTGGGGCGCCTTGTGGCCCAGTTGCTGCCCGATGCCGAAGTGCATGGCCTGCTGGCGCTGATGCTGCTGCAGGCATCGCGGCAGAGGGCGCGCAGCACCGCCGATGGCGAGCTGGTGCTGCTGGATGAGCAGGATCGCAGCCTGTGGGATCGCGGGCAGATCGATGAGGGCAGCCAGCTGGTCCAGCAGGCATTGCGCAGTCGCGACTTCGGGCCGTATACCGTGCAGGCGGCCATAGCCGCGGTGCATGCCGAAGCGCCTTGCGCCGAGGCCACGGATTGGGACGAGATCATCGGCCTGTACGATGTGCTGCAGCGCCACTGGCCATCAGCGGTGGTGGAGCTGAATCGGGCGGCGGCGCTGGCCAGGCGGGACGGCGCGCAGGTGGGGTTGCAGGCGGTGGAGGCAATCCTGCAGCGCGGCGAGCTGGGTGATTATCACCTGGCCCATGCCGCGCGCGCCGAACTGCACCGGCAGCTGGGCAACCTCGATCAGGCCCGGGATGCCTGGCAGCAAGCGCTGACGCTCACCCGCCAGGGGCCGGAACGGCGGCATATCGAACGGCGGTTACGCGAACTGGGCTGAGCTATCGCCAGCGTGCCCGCGATGGCCAGCTAGGTGAATCAGCTGGCGACAAAGTTCGGCGGGCTGACCAGCTCGACCGTCTGCTGCTTGCGCGGCGCGAGGATCTCGGCCTCGCCACTGACGACAAGCTCATCGTTCTGGTTGTACACATTGGTGGCGATGCGCACCTTGAACTTGGGCAGCTTCTCGAGAATTTCCAGGCGCACGGTCAGCTCATCGCCGATCTTCACCGGCTTCTGGAAGCTCATCTGCTGGCCCAGGTAGATGGTGCCCGGGCCAGGCAGGGTGCAGGCGACAGCTGCGCTGATCAACGCGCCACTGAACATGCCATGGGCGATGCGCTCGCGGAACATGCTCTTGGCGGCGAATTCGGCGTCCAGGTGCACCGGGTTGTGGTCACCGGACATGGCGGCGAACAGCTGGATGTCGCGCTCTTCGACAGACTTCTTGTACTCAGCTTTCTGGCCGACTTCGAGGGCTTCGTAAGGGGTGTTGGTGACCTGGGTCATCGAGGCTTCCTTGTGGGGCGGGCGAGGTGGCCGATCATTCACTGCGGGCAGGGCGGCCAAGGGCCAGCGCCTGCTCCAGCCAGCCGATGATCTCGGCGGTGACCTCGTCGCGATGGGTTTCGTTGAGCACTTCGTGGCGTGCGCCGGGGTAGATGCGCAACTGTACATGACGGTTGCCGGTCGCGCGCAGGGCGTCGGCCAGATGGGTGAGACGCTTGCCGGCACTCACCGGATCACATTCGCCGCCGATCACCAGGATGGGCAGGTTCGGGTCGATCTGCCCGAGATGCCTGGGCTGGCTGATCTGCGCCAGCCCCTGCAGCAGGTCGAGCCACAGCTGGTTGCTGCAACGAAAGCCGCACAAGGGGTCGGCGATGTACTTGTCCACTTCCTCGGCATCGCGGCTGAGCCAGTCAAATGCCGTGCGGTTGGGTTTGAAAGCCTTGTTGAACGAGCCGAACGACAGCCAGTCGATCAGCGCGCTCTTGCCCAGGGGGCCTTGGCGCCAGGCTTCGAAGCGGGCGATCAGGCGCGCGGCCCGGTACAGTGCCACCGGCTGGAAGTTCGAGCCGCTGAGGATCGCGCCTTGCAGGCTGGCGCTGTGGTGCAGCAGGTAGGCCTGGGCGATGTAGCTGCCCATGCTGTGGCCGAGCAGGAACAGCGGGGTGCCCGGGAACTGCTGGCCGACGTGCTGGGCCAGCAGGCCCAGATCGTTGACCACGGCATTCCAGCCATTATGGCGGGCGAACAGGCCCAGGCTCCCCAGCTCGGCGGTACGTCCATGTCCGCGCAGGTCGGGGGCGAGGAGTCCGTAGCCGGCAGCGTTGAGCGCATGCCCCAGGCGCTGGTAGCGCCCGGCATGTTCTGCCATGCCGTGGGCCAGCAACACCACGGCCTTGAGCGGTGTGGAGGGCAGCCATTGATGAACATGGAGGCTGCAATGCTCGCTGGCGGGGAGCCAGAAGGCGTCATGGGGCATGGCGGATCCTTGCGCGCGGAGGTTCGCCAACAGTGTATGCGCAAAGCGCCCGATTGCAGGAAGGGCAGAAAAGAGATTCACAATGTTAATGGCGGCACTTGGCGTATTTGCCACCCTCGACAGAGCTGCTAACGTCGGCTGAACACCTTTTTGCCATCAGGCGATCAGGTCAGGGACGTCCCGGTAGAGGAACAACAATAAATGCAAGCCGATTTCTGGAACGACAAGCGCCCGGCGGGCGTGCCTTCCACCATTGACATGAATGCCTATACGTCAGTCGTCGACGTTTTCGAGCGCTCCTGCAAGCGCTTCGCCGACCGGCCGGCATACAGCAACCTCGGCGTCACCCTGAGCTACGCGGACCTCGACCGTTACTCGGCGGCCTTCGCCGGCTGGTTGCAGCAGCACACCGACCTGGTGCCGGGCGATCGCATCGCGGTGCAGATGCCCAATGTCCTGCAATACCCCATCGCGGTGTTCGGCGCCATGCGTGCCGGCTTGATCGTGGTCAACACCAACCCGCTGTACACCGAGCGCGAGATGCGCCATCAGTTCAAGGACTCCGGCGCCCGCGCGCTGGTGTACCTGAACATGTTCGGCAAGCGCGTGCAGGAGGTGCTGCCCGACACCGGCATCGAGTACCTGATCGAAGCGAAGATGGGCGACTTGCTGCCGACGGCCAAGGGCTGGCTGATCAACACCGTGGTCGACAAGCTGAAGAAAATGGTGCCGGCCTACCATTTGCCCCAGGCGGTGTCGTTCAAGCACGTCCTGCGCCAGGGGCAACGTCTCGGTCACCAGGCGGTGGCGCAGACACTCGACGATGTCGCGGTGCTGCAGTACACCGGCGGGACCACGGGCCTGGCCAAGGGGGCCATGCTCACTCATGGCAATCTGGTGGCCAACATGCTTCAGGTACTGGCCTGTTTCGGCCAGCACGGGCCAGATGGCCAGCCGCTGATCAAGCAAGGGCAGGAGGTGATGATCGCGCCGCTGCCGCTTTACCACATCTACGCGTTTACCGCGAACTGCATGTGCATGATGGTGACCGGCAACCACAATGTGCTGATCACCAACCCCCGCGACATTCCGGGGTTCATCAAGGAACTGGGCAAGTGGCGGTTCTCGGCGTTGGTAGGCCTGAATACGCTGTTCGTCGCCCTTATGGATAACCCGGGGTTCAAAACGCTGGATTTCTCTGCACTGAAAATCACCAATTCTGGCGGCACCGCCCTGGTCAAGGCCACCGCCGAGCGCTGGGAGGCGCTCACGGGGTGCCGCATCGTTGAAGGCTATGGGCTGACCGAGACCTCGCCGGCAGCCAGCACCAACCCCTATGGCCAACTGGCGCGCCTTGGAACGGTGGGGATTCCGGTGCCTGGCACCGCGTTCAAGGTGATCGACGACGACGGCCTTGAGCAGCCTTTGGGTGAGCGCGGCGAACTGTGTATCAAAGGCCCGCAAGTGATGAAGGGCTATTGGCGGCAGCCTGGGGCCACCGATGAGGTGCTGGATGAGGAGGGCTGGCTGAAGACCGGCGACATCGCGGTCATTGACCCAGATGGTTATACCCGGATCGTCGACCGCAAGAAGGACATGATCATCGTCTCGGGCTTCAACGTGTATCCCAACGAGATCGAGGATGTGGTGATGGGGCATCCGCAAGTGGCCAGCTGCGCGGTGATCGGCGTGCCGGATGAGCGTACTGGCGAAGCGGTGAAGTTGTTTGTGGTATCGCGCGCGGGCGGGGTGAGCGTGGACGAGCTGAAGGCATTCTGCAAAGCCAACTTCACCGGCTACAAGGTGCCCAAGCACATTGTATTGCGCGAGTCGCTGCCGATGACCCCGGTGGGCAAGATCCTGCGTCGGGAATTGCGGGACATCGCCTGAAAGTAAGAGCGGCGGTGTGCCGTGTGACTTGTCCCGCGATTGTGTCAGCCTGGACGACAGTTTCCCCAGAGTCGACGCCATCGCAGGTCAGGTTCACTTTCACAGACCCTCTAGGCCAGGGCTTTCAGGCGGATTTGCGACATTTCGTATAATTACTCTAAAAATGACCTGAAGTTTTCATTGAGTCATTTTTGTGACCTGTCGGCCCATTTCGGCCTCTAGGCGACCCCTTTCAAAGCTGTTACTCTCGGCGCGCTTTCAGAGGATCCGGTTTGCAATGAGCCGGCCTCTCATATCAATAATAAGCGCATCGTCGCGTACCGAATTCGCTGTTGCTGAAGGAGCGGGCTTCCATGATCGAACATTTTTGGAAGGATAAGTACCCAGCCGGGGTCACGGCGGACATCAATCCTGACGAGTTCCCCAATATCCAGGCGGTACTCAAGCAATCCTGCCAACGCTTTGCCGACAAACCTGCCTTTAGCAACTTGGGCAAGACCATCACCTACGGCGAGCTGTATACCTTGTCCGGCGCCTTTGCCGCCTGGCTGCAGCAGCACACCGACCTGAAGCCGGGTGACCGCATCGCGGTCCAGTTGCCCAACGTCCTGCAGTACCCTGTCGCTGTCTTCGGCGCCATGCGTGCCGGGCTGATCGTGGTCAATACCAACCCGCTGTACACCGCGCGTGAGCTGGAGCACCAATTCAACGACTCCGGCGCCAAGGCACTGGTGTGTCTGGCCAACATGGCGCATCTGGCTGAAAAGGTGGTGCCCAAGACCCAAGTCAAACACGTCATTGTCACCGAAGTGGCCGACCTGTTGCCACCGCTCAAGCGCCTGTTGATCAACAGCGTGATCAAGTACGTGAAGAAAATGGTGCCGGCCTACCACCTGCCGGGCGCGGTGCGCTTCAATGACGCGCTGGCGCTAGGCAAGGGCGGCGCTGTCACCGAGGCCAACCCGCAGCCCGGCGACGTTGCTGTGCTGCAGTACACCGGCGGTACCACTGGCGTGGCCAAAGGCGCGATGCTCACCCATCGCAATCTGGTGGCCAACATGCTGCAGTGCCGTGCGCTGATGGGCTCGAACCTGCACGAAGGTTGCGAGATCCTCATCACTCCGCTGCCGCTTTACCACATCTATGCCTTCACCTTCCATTGCATGGCCATGATGCTGATCGGCAACCACAACGTGCTGATCAGCAACCCGCGTGACCTGCCGGCAATGGTCAAGGAGCTGGGCAAGTGGAAGTTCAGCGGCTTTATCGGCCTTAACACGCTGTTTGTCGCCCTGTGTAACAACGAGGCTTTCCGCAACCTCGATTTCTCGGCGCTGAAGATCACACTGTCCGGTGGCATGGCGCTGCAGATGAGCGTGGCCGAACGCTGGAAGGCGGTGACGGGTTGTGCCATCTGCGAAGGTTACGGTATGACCGAGACAAGCCCGGTGGCGGCGGTCAATCCGATCTCGGCCAACCAGGTGGGCACCATCGGTATCCCGGTGCCGTCGACCCTATGCAAGATCATCGACGACAACGGCCAGGAACTGCCCTTGGGTGAGGTGGGCGAGCTGTGCATCAAGGGGCCACAGGTGATGAAGGGTTACTGGCAGCGTGAAGATGCCACCGCCGAGATCATCGACGGCAATGGTTGGCTTAAAACCGGTGACATTGCCTTGATCCAGCCAGATGGCTACATGCGCATCGTCGATCGCAAGAAGGACATGATCCTGGTATCCGGCTTCAACGTGTATCCCAACGAACTCGAAGACGTGCTCGCCACGCTGCCGGGTGTGTTGCAGTGCGCGGCCATCGGTGTGCCGGACGAGAAGTCCGGCGAGGTGATCAAGGTATTCATCGTGGTCAAACCTGGCATGATGCTGACCAAGGAACAGGTCATGGAGCATATGCGCGCCAACGTCACCGGCTACAAGGTGCCCAAGGCCATCGAGTTCCGCGATGCGCTGCCGACCACCAACGTCGGCAAGATCCTGCGCCGCGAGCTGCGTGACGAAGAGCTGAAAAAGCAGGGCCTGAAAAAGATCGCCTGATCTGCAGCCTGCTTTGGGATTGGAATGTGGGAGCGGCGCACCGCCGCTCCCGTTTTGCGTTATGAAGCTCAGCGCAGTTTTTCCAGCATCTGGTAGTACCACATTCCTGCCGCCAGCAGCGGATTGCCCAGCAAGTCACCCATCGGCACCTTGATGTGCCTGCATGCCGCGAAGGTATCGAACTTCTCCAGCGTCCCGGTCAAGGCCTCGGCCATGATCTCGCCCATGATGTGGCTGGTGGCGATGCCGTGCCCGGAGTACCCCTGGCAGTACCAGACGTTGTCCGACAGCTTGCCCAGTTGCGGGATACGGTTGACCACGATGCCCATGGCGCAGCTCCACTGGAACTCGATCGGCACGCCCTTGAGCGCCGGGAAGGTGCGCTCGATGCACGGGCGCAGCTCGCCCTCGATGTCTCGCGAATCGCGCCCGGAGTAGTTGGCGCCGCCGCCGAACAGCAGGCGTTTGTCGGCGGTCAGACGGTAGTAGTCGAGGACGAAGCGGCAGTCGTACACGGCCAGATCCTGCGGGTTGATCTGGTCGGCCAGGTCACCCAGTGACGCGGTGGTGACGATGCCGCCCATGGCCGGGAAGATCTTGCCCTTCAGCTGGCGTTTTTCCAGTTTGTGGTAGACGTCGCCGGCCAGCATCACCTGTCGTGCCTCGATGCGCCCGCTGGCGGTAACCACGGCCGGGCGGGGGCCGTGGATGATCTCCAGAACTTCGGAATTCTCGAACACCAGCGCGCCGAGGCCATGGGCGGCGCGGGCCTCGCCCAGGCACAGGTTGAGCGGATGCAGGTGCAGGTTGCGGCGGTTCTTCAACGCGCCGAGGTACAGCGGGCTTTGCAGGTGCTGCTGCATGGCCTCGCGGTCGAGCAATTGCACCAGGTCGCCCATGCCGCGGCGTTGGGCTTCGGCCTCGAAGGCGCGCAGTTCGGTCATGTGCGACGGTTTCATCGCCGCGTGCAGGTGGCCGTGCTTGAGGTCGCACTGGATGCCGTAGCGCTCGACCCGCTGTTCGATGATCTGGTGGCCGCGCCAGCGCAGGTGCCAGATGAAGTCGTCCACCTCGGCGCCCAGGCGGTCGCGCATCTGCGTGCGCATGGCCTCGTCGCCCGACAGGCTGCCGGTGACCTGGCCACCGTTGCGCCCGCTGGCGCCCCAGCCGATGCGGTTGGTCTCGACGATGGCTACCTTCAGGCCACGCTCGGCCAGCTCCACCGCAGTGGCCACGCCGGTGAAGCCGCCGCCGATGATCGCCACGTCGACCTGCACCGTGCCTTTGAGCGTGGGGTATTCGGTTGCATCATTGAGGGTGGCGCTGTAGTAGGACGGCGCGCGCTGGGCCGGCCTGTTGTTCAGTGCTGCGTTCATGGGTGTTCCTTGTTGTAGTTCGTCTGTCAGGCCTGATGCAGGTACCAGCGCCAGTCCTGTTCGCCGACTTCGGCCATGAACTGGCGGTACTCGGCACGCTTGACCTTCAGGTACACGCCGAGGAAGGCCTCGCCCAGCGCCTCCCTGGCCCAGGCCGACTGTTCCAGAGCTTCCAGGGCAGTCAGCCAGTCGGTGGGCAGGTACTCGCTGGCCTGGGCATAGCCGTTGCCTTCGACCGGCGCGCCGGGATCGAGCTGTTCGCGGATGCCCTGGTGCGCGGCAGCAAGTATCGCGGCGGCGGCCAGGTAGGGGTTGGCGTCAGCGCCGCAGATGCGGTGTTCCACATGTCGGCTGTTGGCCGGGCCGCCGGGCACGCGCAGGCTGACGGTGCGGTTGTCCACACCCCAGGTCGGTGCCAGCGGGGCATAGCTGTTGGCCTGGAAGCGGCGGAATGAGTTGGCGTTGGGGCAGAACAGCAGCAACGACTCATGCAGGTGACGCAGCATGCCAGCCACCGCTTGGCGCAACAGTGGGGTGCCAGCCTTGTCTTCGCTGGCGAACAGGTTGTTGCCAGCGGCGTCCGCCAGGCTCAGGTGCATGTGCATGCCGGTGCCGGCCAGTTGGGTGAACGGCTTGGCCATGAAGCAGGCCTGCATGCCGTGGGCGTTGGCGATGCCTTTGACCAGGCGTTTATAGCGCACGGCCTGATCCATCGCCTGGAGCGCATCGCCGTGCTCCAGTGTGATTTCGACCTGGCCGGGGGCGTACTCGGAGATCGCCGTGCGGGCCGGGATACCCTGTGCCTTGCAGGCGGCATAGAGGTCGGCAAGAAACGGTTCGATCTGCTCGAGTTCGCGCAGGCCGTAGACCTGGGTCTCGCGCGGACGGCCGCCGTCGCTGTCCAGCGCCGGCTGCGGGCGGCCCTGGGCGTCGCGCTGCTGGTCGAGCAGGTAGAACTCCAGCTCGCAGGCCATCACCGGGTGATAACCCTCGGCCTTGAGGGCGTCGATCACCCGCAGCAGCACATGACGCGGATCCGCCACGCTGGCCGGCAGGCCTTCGCTGGGGTGCATGCTGACCTGCACGGCGGCGGTCGGCACCCGGCGCCAGGGCAGGCGCACCAGGCTGCCCTCCAGCGGGTAGGCGCGGCAGTCGATGTCGCCGACGTCCCAGACCAGACCGGAGTTTTCCACGTCGTCGCCATTGAGGGTCAGGCCGAGGATGGTGCTGGGCAGCGGGCGGCCGCTGTCGAACACCGCCAGCAGTTCCTCGCGATGCAGCAGCTTGCCACGGGGTACGCCGTTGGCGTCGAGGATGAACAGTTCGATCAGGTCGATATCGGGGTTGTCGGCCAGGAAACGCCTGGCTTGCTCGGCAGGGGCAAAGTGCATGGTGGATTCGCTCTGAGGCACGCAGGACCGCCGCGCAGGTGGGCGGTCAGGCTGAGTCAATCGGCCAGTGGTGGCCGGGTAGGGTCAGGGATGCGTGAGCGAAGTGTCCGGTGGGCGCGCGTGGCGGCAGTGCCACAGGGCCCAGAAGGCGAGGATGATGTGCACCAGCGGATTTTCGCCGGCACGGACCCTGGCCTTCGGCAGCGAAGGTTGGGGCAGCGGGCGGGCGATCGTCGGGTCGGGAAGCATCGCTCGATACTCACATGGCCGGTAAGGTTGATTAAATCAGTGAATGGCGACGTTCATTCCATTGATTGTTAAACATTCGAGTTGCAGTGCCCAGGGCGGACCTGGCCTGTGTCACAGCCGCAACAGGCAGCATCCCGCTGGCAAATCTGCGACAATCGTGCCCCTTACGCCTGCCGATCATGAAAGAGCAGCACTCGCCTGCATCATTAAAAAAGTCCCATGACAGACCACGCCATCGACCAACTGCTGAAGAACCTCGACCACGCCATGATCGCCGACCGCCATCGGTTGCGCCGGCAATTGCACGAGCTGCGCAAGCGTCCCGATGAGGGCAAGCTCGCGCAGTGGGTGGAAAAGGTCCAGGCCTCTTGCGCCCAGGTCACCGCGCGCCAGCAGAGCGTGCCGAGCATTCGCTACGACGACAATCTGCCCATCGCCGCCAAGCGCGACGAGATCAAAAAGGCCTTGGCCGAGCACCAGGTGCTGGTGATCGCTGGCGAGACCGGCTCGGGCAAGACCACCCAGTTGCCGAAGATCTGCCTGGAGCTGGGTCGCGGCAGCCATGGCCTGATCGCTCACACCCAGCCTCGGCGGATTGCCGCGCGCAGCGTGGCGGCGCGGGTCGCCGAGGAGCTGGGCACGCCGTTGGGGGCGCTGGTGGGCTACCAGGTGCGCTTCGAGGACCAGAGCGATTCGAACACCCTGGTCAAGCTGATGACCGACGGTATCCTGCTGGCCGAGACCCAGCACGACCGTTTCCTCGAACGCTACGACACGATCATCGTCGACGAGGCTCACGAGCGCAGCCTGAACATCGACTTCCTGCTCGGCTACCTCAAGACCCTGCTGCATCGCCGTCCGGAACTGAAGCTGATCATCACCTCGGCGACCATCGATCTGGAGCGTTTCTCCAAGCACTTCGACGGCGCGCCGATCATCGAGGTGTCCGGCCGTACCTACCCGGTGGAAACCTGGTACCGCCCGCTGACCAGCGAGCAGGACGAGGAGGGCAACCAGGTCGAGGAAGACCTCTCGGTCGACCAGGCGATCCTCGCCAGCCTCGACGAGATTGCCCAGTACGAGCGCAGCCAGGGCAAGGGCCCAGGCGATGTGCTGGTGTTCCTGCCCGACGAGCGCGAGATCCGCGACGCCGCCGAGATCCTGCGCAAGGCGCAGTTGCGCCACACCGAGATACTGCCGCTGTATGCGCGGCTGTCGCCGGCCGAGCAGCAGCGGATCTTCCAGTCCCACAGCGGCCGGCGCGTGGTGCTGGCGACCAACGTCGCGGAAACCTCGTTGACGGTGCCGGGCATCCGCTACGTGATCGACAGCGGCACCGCCCGCATCAGCCGCTACAGCTACCGCGCCAAGGTCCAGCGCCTGCCGATCGAAGCCGTTTCGCAGGCCAGCGCCAACCAGCGTAAAGGCCGCTGCGGCCGGGTCGAGCCGGGCATCTGCATCCGCCTGTACAGCGAGGATGACTTCAACGGCCGGCCGGCATTCACCGATCCCGAGATCCTGCGCACCAACCTGGCGGCGGTGATCCTGCAGATGCTGCACCTGCGCCTGGGCGCCATCGACGCCTTCCCGTTCATCGAACCGCCGGATGGCAAGGCCATCAGCGACGGCTTCAACCTGCTGCAGGAACTGTCGGCGGTCAACCGCGAGAACCAGCTGACACCGCTGGGCCGCCAGCTGGCGCGTCTGCCGATCGACCCTCGTATGGGTCGCATGCTGCTCGAAGGTGCCCGCCAGGGCAGCCTGCAGGAAGTGCTGATCGTCGCCAGCGCACTGTCGGTGCAGGACCCGCGCGAACGCCCACCGGAGCGCCAGCAGGCCGCCGACCAGGCCCATGCCCAGTGGAAGGATGTCGACTCCGACTTCGCCGCGCTGGTCAACCTGTGGCGCGGTTTCGAGGAGCAGCGCCAGGCGCTGACCGCCAACCCGCTGCGCAACTGGTGCCGGAAGAACTTCCTCAACTACTTGCGCCTGCGCGAGTGGCGCGACGCCCACCGCCAGCTGGCGCTGATCTGCCGCGACCTGCAACTGACGGTGAACAAGGATGCCTGCGACTACCAGCGCATGCACAAGGCGATTCTCAGCGGCCTGCTCAGCCAGATCGGCCAGAAGACCGAGGAGGGCGATTACCAAGGCGCACGCCAGCGGCGGTTCTGGATTCACCCCTCGTCGGGCATTGGTCGCAAGCGGCCGCAATGGGTGATGGCCGCCGAACTGGTGGAAACCACCAAGCTGTATGCGCGCATGGTGGCCAAGATCGAGCCGGACTGGATCGAGCCGCTGGCCACCCACCTGATCAAGAAGAACCACTTCGAACCGCACTGGGAGAAGAAGCGCGGCCAGGTGGTGGCCTACGAACAGATCACCTTGTACGGGCTGATCCTGGTCGGACGCCGCCCGGTGCATTTCGGTCCCATCGACCCGGTCACCTCTCGTGAGCTTTTCATCCGCGATGGCCTGGTCGGCGGCGAGATACAATCCCGGGCCAAGTGCCTGACGGCCAACAAGCGCCTGCTGGAGCAGCTCGACGAACTGGAGGCCAAGGCCCGTCGGCGCGACATTCTGGCTGACGAAGAAACCCTGTACGCCTTCTATGAAGCGCGCCTGCCCGCGGAGATCCACCAGACCGCGACCTTCGATGCCTGGTACCGGATGACCAGCCAGAAGGACGCCAACCTGCTGATCATGCGCGAGGAGGACGTACTGGCCCGCGAGGCCAGCGAGGTCACCGCAGCGCAGTACCCGGATCACTTGCAGGTGGGCGAACTGCGCCTGTCGCTGAGCTACCACTTCGAACCGAACCATCCACGTGACGGCGTGACCGTGCGGGTGCCGGCGCCGTTGCTGCCCAACCTGCCGGGCGAACGCCTGGAATGGCTGGTGCCGGGCCTGCTCGAGGCCAAGTGCATCGCCCTGGTGCGCAACCTGCCCAAGGCCCTGCGCAAGAACTTCGTGCCGGTGCCGGACTTCGTCAAGGCGGCACTGTCGCGCATGGTCTTCGGCCAGGGCGCGTTGCCCCAGGCACTGGGCCATGAGCTGCTGCGCATGACCGGGGCGCGGGTGTCCGACGAGGCCTGGGCGGAAGCGACCGCGCTGGTGGAGGGCCATCTGCGCATGAACATCGAAGTGGTCGATGCCCAGGGCAAGTTCCTCGGCGAGGGCCGCGACCTGGTCGAACTGACTGCCCGTTTTGCTGCCGCCAGCCAGGCCGCCCTGGCCTTGCCGCGCAACAACAAGGCCGAGCAGCCGGTGCAGGCCAAGGTATTCGAGCAAGTGGCGCAGACCGCCCAGCAGAAGATCGCCGGGCTGTCGATGACCGTGTATCCGGCACTGGTCGAGGACAATGGCACGGTGCGCGAGGGGCGGTTCTCGACCCAGGCCGAGGCCGAGTTCCAGCACCGACGTGCCCTGCAGCGGCTGTTGTTGCAACAGTTGGCCGAGCCGGCCAAGTTCCTGCGCGGCAAGCTCCCGGGCTTGACCGAGCTGGGCTTGCTGTATCGCGAACTGGGCCGGGTCGAGGCACTGGTGGAGGATATCTTGTTGGCCAGTCTCGACAGTTGCGTGCTCGAAGGCGAAGACCCGTTGCCCCGTGATGGCGCCGCCCTGGCCTCGCTGGCCGAACGTAAGCGCGGCAATTGGAGCGAGCATGCCGAACGCCTGGCGCGCCTGACCTTGGAGGTGCTCAAGCTATGGCATGGCTTGCAGAAGCGCTTCAAGGGCAAGATCGACCTGAGCCAGGCGGTGGCACTCAACGATATCAAGCAGCAACTGGCCAACCTGGTGTATCCGGGCTTCGTGCGCGAGACGCCGGGGGCCTGGTTCAAGGAATTGCCGCGGTATCTTAAGGCAGTGGAACTGCGCCTGGAGAAGCTGGGCTCGCAGGTACAGAAGGACCGGGTGTGGAGTGGCGAGCTGGCCAATTGCTGGGCGCAATACCAGGCCCGTGCCGACAAGCATGCCCAGGAAGGCAAGCGCGATGAGCAACTGACCCTGTACCGCTGGCTGCTGGAGGAATACCGGGTTTCGTTGTTCGCCCAGCAGTTGGGGACCAAGGTGCCGGTTTCCGACAAGCGACTGAGCAAGCAGTGGAGTCAGGTGGAAGCCTAACCGTTGCAACTTGTGGCAAACTTGACGGAATTTGGGGCTGCTTTGCGGCCCATCGCTGGCAAGCCAGCTCCCACAGGGTACGCATTGAACTGAGGGAGCTGGCTTGCCAGTGATCGAGGGCCCAACCCTCGTCTTTGAATTGGTACCAAGGTGCCATTATGTTGCCCTTTTCCCGGCCTGCGCCGCATGGCGATGGCCTTTGACCAGAGGAACGACCGTGCACAACGTCGTCATCAGCGGCACCGGCCTGTATACCCCGGCCCAGAGCATTTCCAACGAAGAACTGGTGGAGTCCTTCAACACCTGGGCACAGCGTTTCAACCGTGACAATGCCGCCGCCATCGAGCGTGGCAAAGTCGAGGCGGCGCCGCTGTCCGATGCCGCCTTCATCGAAAAGGCCTCGGGCATCAAGAGCCGCTTCGTCATGGACAAGGCCGGCATCCTCGATCCGCAGCGCATGAAACCGCGCCTGCCGGAGCGTTCCAACGACGAACAGTCGATCCTCTGCGAAATGGGCGTTGCCGCTGCGCGTCAGGCGCTGGAGCGCGCCGGGCGCACTGCCGCCGATGTCGACGGGGTGATCGTCGCCTGCTCCAACCTGCAGCGCCCGTACCCGGCCATCGCCATCGAAGTGCAGCAAGCGCTCGGTATCGAGGGTTTTGCCTTCGACATGAACGTCGCCTGTTCGTCGGCCACCTTCGGCATCCAGACGGCCGCCAACAGCGTGCAGTTGGGCCAGGCCCGCGCGGTGCTGGTGGTCAGCCCGGAAATCTGCACCGGCCACTTGAACTTCCGTGACCGCGACAGCCACTTCATTTTCGGTGACGCCGCCACCGCGGTACTGATCGAACGTGCCGACCTGGCCACCTCGGCGCACCAGTTCGATATCGTCAGCACCAAGCTGTGGACCGCGTTCTCCAACAACATCCGCAACAACTTCGGCTTCCTCAACCGCGCCGCGGAAGAGGGCATCGGCACGCGCGACAAGCTGTTCGTGCAGGAAGGCCGCAAGGTGTTCAAGGAAGTCTGCCCCAAGGTCGCCGAGCTGATCGGCCAGCATCTGGAAGAGAACGGCCAGCAGCCGAGCGACGTCCAGCGTTTCTGGCTGCACCAGGCCAACCTGAGCATGAACCACCTGATCGTCAAGAAACTCCTGGGCCGGGAAGTGGACGAGCAAGAGGCGCCGGTGATCCTCGACCGTTATGCCAACACCAGTTCGGCAGGGTCGGTGATTGCCTTCCACCTGTACCAGGATGACCTGGCCAAGGGGGCGCTGGGTGTGCTGAGCTCGTTCGGCGCGGGTTATTCGATTGGCAGCGTGATCCTGCGCAAGCATTGATGCTTGTCTGACTCGTGGGAGCGGGCTTGCCCCGCGATGGCGTCATCAGCCCTTGCACAGCGGTAGGGTTGATGACGCCATCGCGGGGCAAGCCCGCTCCCACGTTCATTGCAGGCAAAAAAAAGCAGGAAATGCTGGATGGGGTCAGCATTTCCCGCTTCAGGGTGGAGCAAAGGAGCCTGGCGCTTAGAACTTCGCTTCCAGGTCCACCTGCAGGGTATCTACGTCAGCATCGCTGTTCGGCAGGTTGGAGAAGTCGGTCTTGGCCATCAGGTAGGCCGCGCCCAGGGAGAAGTTCTTGTCGATCTCGTAGCCGACCTTGAACTTGTGGCCACGCGAACCGGTGAAGCCGTTGCCGAAGTCGGAATCGGTGAAGGCGCTGACCACCGCGTTACGCTGCACGTCGCGGTAGTTGTAGTCCAGGCTCCAGGCGCCGACCTTGGTTTTCAGGCCCGCCAGCCAGGCCTTGTCCTTGCCGTCGGTGCTTTCGGTGTTCTTGACGAACTGGCCATAGGCCGAGAGCGGGATGGCAAAGCCGGTGAAGTCCACCTGGCCGAAGCCTTCCACCAGGTTGAACTCGTTGGTGGTGTTGCCCAAGGCACGCAGGACGGTCGACTCCTTGTCGTTGTCGTAGCCGTAGATGCTGCCGCCCACGGTGAACTTGAGGGTGTCGGCCGCGTTGAACTTGGCACCCAGCTGGCCGTGGTACAGTTGTGCGTCGTGCTTGAACTGCACGCCGTCGCCGTCGACGTTGTCCTTGAGGGTGTAGTGGCCGGCACTGCCGAACAGTTCGGTGGCGCCCAGGTTGGTCTTGTAGGTGACCGCCACGCCTTCGGGGTTGATGTCGCTGTCCCAGATGATGTCGCCCATGCTCACCCATGGCTGGGCCATCTTGCCGCCGATCAGGTGCAGGTTGGGGATGGCGGTCGGGTGCCAGTCGAGGTAGGCCAGGTCGACCCACAGCGATTTCTTCTCGAAGTAGTTGTCCAGGCTCTGGTTGGTCGAGCGGGCATCGGCACTGCTGCCGGTGGCCACGCGCACGCCGGCATCCACTTGCGGGTTGATCTCGCTGTAGAAGCCGACACGGGCGCGGACGCGCTCACGGTCCTGATTGCCACTGCGCGAGATCGGGTTGTCGACGTTGACGTCTTCGTAACGCAGGCGCACATCACCCTTGATCTGGGTCTTGGCGGCCCACGCCACTTTCTGTTCGAACGAACTCATGCGCTCGGACTGGGCTTTCTGGTCGGCCTTTTCCTTGGTTTCCTTTGCCAGGTCGCCCTGCAGTTCGTTGTACTGCGCCTGGTTGATCGAGCCATTGGCGCGGAGCATTTCGAGCAGCTTGGCGTCGACAGCAGCACTGGCCGGAGCACTCAGAGCCAGCATCATGCCGGTGAGGCTCACTCCGGTAAGTGTAGAAACAAGACGCATAAGGTTCTCCCTGTTGGAAAAAGTGGGGAGGCTCAAGCGCCCGCCCCCAAGTTGGCATGTCTTCGGAAAGGGCCTGACTAGACAGGTTCTGGGGTTCCGGAAAACAGGCGCAAGTATTGCGGGGGCGAATGACAGAATAATGTCTAAACAGTGGCACTGTTGTTAAGTAAAGCGGCCGTCATTTGAGTGTCACGGTCGACTTGGCAATACTGGCACTCTCTTTTCAGCGAGTTGCAAACGTGATCAGCCTCCACAGCCTTGCCCATCTGCGCGACCTGCCGGCGACCACCTGGGACGCGCTGGTGCCTGACGCCCAGCCGTTCCTGCGCCATGCCTTCCTCACGGCCATGGAGGACAGTGGCAGCGTGGCGACTGACACTGGCTGGGCCGCCGAACACCTGGTGCTGGAACGCGACGGTGAGGTGCGAGCGGTGCTGCCTGCGTACCGCAAATGGCATTCGTTCGGCGAGTACGTGTTCGACCACGGCTGGGCCGATGCCTGCGAGCGCGCAGGTATTGCCTACTACCCCAAGCTGCTGGGTGCCGTGCCGTTCAGCCCGGTGAGCGGCCCACGCCTGTTGGCCGCCGACCCGAGCGATGGCCTGTTGCTGTTGCAGGCCATCCCCGAGTACCTGGGCAAGGGTGGGCTGTCGGGTGCGCATATCAACTTCACCGACACTGCGCTGGATGAGGCCCTCGCTGGTCTGCCAGGCTGGATGGAACGCTTGGGTTGCCAGTTCCATTGGCGCAATCGGGGTTATCGCGACTACCAGGACTTTCTCGACACCCTCAGCTCACGCAAGCGCAAGCAGATGCGCAAGGAGCGCGAACAGGTGGCGGGGCAGGGGATCGACTTCGCCTGGTATCGGGGCGACGAGCTGAGCGAGGCACAGTGGGATTTTGTCTACCTGTGTTACTCCAACACCTACGCCGTGCGCCGACGCGCGCCCTACCTTACCCGTGAATTCTTCAGCCTGATCGCCGAGCGCATGCCCGAGGCAATCCGGGTGGTCATCGCCCGCCAGCAGGGGCGCGAGGTGGCCATGGCGCTCAGCCTGATCGGGGGTGACAGCTTGTATGGACGGTATTGGGGGTGCCTTGATGAATTCGACCGTCTGCATTTCGAGACCTGTTTCTATCAGGGCATGGATTTCGCCATCGGCGAAGGGCTGCAGCGGTTCGATGCCGGGGCCCAGGGTGAGCACAAGTTGATTCGTGGCTTCGAGCCGGTGATCACGCGGTCGTGGCATTACCTGCTGCATCCGGGATTGCGCCGGGCGGTGGAGGATTTTCTGCTGCAGGAGCGGGCGGGGGTGAGGGCGTATGCCGAAGAGGCGCGGCAGATGTTGCCGTACCGCCAGGACTGATTCCCCTTCCACAAGAAATCGGGGCGTGGGAGCGGGCTTGCCCCGCGATGGCGTCCACCCTGGCCACCGCCATCGCGGGGCAAGCCCCACGTCCCCCAATCAGGCCGGCTTCAATCCACCCCGACGAACCCACCCGTCTGGTGATGCCACAGTCGCGCATACAGGCCACGCTGCGCCAATAGCTCGGTGTGGCTGCCACTCTCGACGATATGTCCCTTGTCCAGCACGATCAGCCGGTCCATGCGGGCGATGGTCGACAGGCGGTGTGCGATGGCTATGACCGTCTTGCCCTGCATCAGCGTCTCCAGGCTCTCCTGGATCGCCGCCTCCACCTCTGAGTCCAGCGCCGAGGTGGCCTCGTCCATGATCAGGATCGGCGCGTTCTTCAGCAGCACCCGGGCGATGGCGATGCGCTGGCGCTGGCCGCCGGAGAGCTTCACGCCGCGCTCGCCGACATGGGCGTCGAAGCCTGTACGGCCCTGGGCGTCGGACAACTGCGGGATGAATTCGTCGGCCCGCGCCCGGCGTACAGCCTCCCAGACTTCCTCGTCACTGGCATCCGGTCGGCCGTACAGCAGGTTGTCGCGAATCGAGCGGTGCAGCAGCGAAGTGTCCTGGGTGATCATGCCGATTTGCGCGCGCAGGCTGGCCTGGTTGACCTCGGCGATATCCTGGCCGTCGATGAGGATGCGCCCGCTGTCGATGTCGTACAGGCGCAGCAGCAGGTTGACCAGGGTCGATTTGCCGGCGCCGGACGGGCCGATCAGGCCGATCTTCTCGCCGGGGCGGATATCCAGGTTCAAGGCATCGATCACCTTGCCGCCCTTGCCGTAGTGGAAGTCGACATGGTCGAAGCGCACTGCGCCGCGACTGACCTTGAGTGCCGGCGCGTGGGGCTTGTCGCTGACGGTGACCGGCTGGGCGATGGTCTGCAGGCCGTCCTGGACCATGCCGATGTTCTCGAAGATGCCGTTGACCACCCACATGATCCAGCCGGACATGTTGACGATGCGGATCACCAGGCCGGTGGCCAGGGCGATGGCACCGACGCTGATCAGCGACTGGCTCCATAGCCACAGGGCAAGGCCTGTGGTTGCGACCACCAGCAGGCCGTTCAGCGAGGTGATGACCACATCCATGCTGGTGATCACCCGCGAGGCCAGCTGGGTCTTCTCGGTCTGTTCGCTGATCGCCTCGCGGGCGTACTGCTGCTCGTAGTCGGTGTGGGCGAACAGCTTGAGCGTGGCGATGTTGGTGTAGCCATCGACGATGCGCCCCATCAGCTTGGAACGGGCGTCGGAGGAGATCACCGAGCGTTCCTTCACCCGCGGCACGAAGTAGTACAGCGCGCCGATATAGCAGGCGATCCACACCAGCAGCGGCAGCATCAGCCGCCAGTCGGCCTCGGCGAACAGCACCAGTGCGCTGATGGCATAGATCAGCACATGCCACAGCGCGTCCACCGCCTGCACCGCCGAATCGCGCAGGGAGTTGCCGGTCTGCATGATGCGCTGGGCGATGCGCCCGGCGAAGTCGCTCTGGAAGAAGTTCAGGCTCTGCTTGAGCACATAGGTGTGGTTCTGCCAGCGGATCAGGCTGGTCATGCCCGGGCTGATGGTCTGGTGCACCAGCAGGTCGTGCAGGCCAAAGAACACCGGCCGTAGCACCAGCACCACCACCAGCATCCAGATCAGCTCGCCACTGTGCTCGCTGAAGAAGTTGGCGTTGGGCGTGCCCTGGGCCAGGTCGATGATCCGGCTCAGGTAGCTGAACAGCGCCACCTCGATCAGTGAGGCGATCAGCCCGACGATCAGCAAGGCAACGAAGCTCGGCCAGACCTGGCGCAAATAATAGAGATAGAAGGGCCAGACCTTGCCGGGAGGCGCCTCGCTCGGCGCCTCGCGGAAGATGTCGATCAACTGCTCGAAACGACGGTACAGCATGGGTGACGACACTCCTGTTCGACCCGACTCACGTCCCTGTGCGGCGCGGGATCAATCGATGCGTTTGGCCGACTTGATGTAGACCGGATCCGCCGGCACATCGCGCATGCCTTTCTTGACGGTGGTCGGCGAGTTGACGATCTGGTCGACCACCTCCATGCCCTTGGTGACCTTGCCGAACACCGCGTAGCCACGGTCGCGGCCCGGATTGAGGAAGTCGTTGTCGGCGACGTTGATGAAGAACTGGCTGGTGGCCGAGTTCGGGTCGGAGGTACGCGCCATGGACAGGGTGCCACGGGTGTTCTGCAGGCCGTTGCTGGCCTCGTTGCGGATTGGGTCCTGGGTGCTCTTCTGCACCATCTGGTCGGTGAAGCCACCGCCCTGGACCATGAAGCCCGGGATCACACGGTGGAAGATGGTGTTGTTGTAGAAGCCGCTGTCGACGTACTGGAGGAAGTTCTTGGTACTGATCGGCGCTTTTTCTGCGTTCAGCTCGATTTCGACCTGGCCGAAGCTGGTGTCCAGCAGCACATGCGGGGTTTTGTCCGAGGCCATGACGCTGGTGGCGAAGGCGACCGAGCAGGCGGTGAGCAGAAGTTTTTTCAGCATGGGCTCAATGATCCTTGAGGGGTGGAAGCGGCTGCGAGGAACTGCAGCAGGGTCTGGTTGAAGACCTCAGGTTGGTCCAGGGGCGTAGCGTGCCGCGAATCGTCGATGACCGCCAGTCTGGCGTTGGGCATCAGGGCGACGTAACGCTCCTTGAGTTGTATCGGTGTGTAATCGTGGTCGGCGGCGATCACCAGGGTGGGACAGCGGATCTGGCCGATGCGTTCCTGTACGCCCCAGTCGACGATGGCGTCGAAGCTTTTCAGGTACGCACGCTTGTCGTTGCGCGCCCAGCGTTCGGCCATCTTGCGCCGCAGTTCGGCCTGCTCCGGCTTGGGAAACAGCCGTTCGGCCAGGCCCTTGCCGACGGTCTCGACGCTGAGCAGGCGCGCCAGGCTCCAGCGCTTGAGCCACCAGATCCAGTCGCTGCGGGTGCGGCGCTTGACCTCCGGGGCGCTGTTGACGATGCACAGGCTGCGCAGCCACTCGGGGTGGTCGACGGCGAACTGGAAGCCGAGCATGCCGCCCATGGACAGACCGACGAAGTGCACCGGGCCGGTGTCCAGGTGACGGAGCAGAGCCAGGAGATCCTCGCTGAAGGTCTTTATCTGGTAGCCCGAGCGAGGCTTGGACGATTGCCCGTGGCCGCGGATGTCCATGAGGATCACCCGGTACTGGCGGGCGAGCTCGGGCACCTGCAGTTCCCAGTCCTGGCTGCTCGAACCCAGCCCGTGCAGTAGCACCAGGGGCTCGCCCTGACCGTGTTCCTCGTAATGCAACTGGCATCCTTGGTGTTCGAAAACGGCCATGGGCGCGGTCCTCTCAGGCTTGCGGGGGGGCTGCGAAGGGCACGTCCAGCGGCGCGGTGTCGAAGTTGCGCAGCAGTTCGATAAGGATCTGCGTGGCCGGGCCCAAGGTCTTTTCCTTGCTGGAGTAAAGGTAGAACAGTGGATGGCGGCTGCCCCCCTGATCCAGCGGCAGGGGCTTGAGCACGCCTTCGCGCAGCTCGCGCTCGATCATGTGCCGGGGCAGCCAGGCAAAGCCCAGGCCGCTGCCGACGAAGGTCGCCGCGGTGCCCAGGCTGCCTACCGTCCAGCGCTGCTCGGCGCCTAGCCAGCCGACATCACGTGGCTGGGCCCGACCGGAGTCGCGGATCACCACCTGCAACTGGCTTTCCAGGTCCTGGAAGGTGATTTCGCGGCCCATGCGGTGCAGGGCGTGTTCAGGGTGGGCGACGGCGATGAACTCCACCGGGCTGAGCTCGGTACCCAGGTAGCCACCGATGTTGAAGCTGCTGATGGCAAGGTCGGCGATGCCTTCGTGCAGCACTTCCTCGACGCCGGACAGCACCTCTTCGCGCAGGCGCACCCGGCACCCGCGACTCTGCGGCATGAACGCTGCCAGGGCGCGCACCAGGCGGGCGCTGGGGTAGGCGGCGTCGACCACCAGGCGCACTTCGGCTTCCCAACCCTGCTCCATGTGATGGGCCAGGTCTTCCAGCTGGCTGGCCTGCTTGACCAGTTGCCGCGAACGGCGCAGCAGCACGCTGCCGGCCTCGGTCAGCACCGCCTTGCGCCCATCGATGCGCAGCAGCGGCACGCCCAGTTGCTCCTGCATGCGCGCCACGGTGTAGCTCACCGACGATTGCGAGCGGTGCAGGGCCTCTGCGGCCTGGGCGAACCCGCCGTGGTCGACCACCGCCTGCAGGGTCCGCCACTGATCCAGGGTAACGCGCGGTGCTTTCATCCAGGGCTCCTGTTGTCCTAAGCTGCGCTCTTCCCAAGGAGAGCGCCCGTATGAAGAAATGTTGTGCGGCTTTGCTGTTGTGCCTGCCCCTCGGGGCAATGGCTTACCCGATCGACGTGGAGAAGGAGCTGACCGGGGTCAAGGTCGACTACACCGCCTACGACACGGCCTATGACATCGGCTCGATCAGCCTCAACAACTATGGGCAGGTGCCGGCGGCGTGCAAGGTCACCTTCCGCAACGGCCCTGAGGCACCGAGGGTGCGCCGGGTCAACGTGCCTGCGGGCAGAAGCGTGGATGTCACCGCGAAGTTCAACCGGCAGATCATCAAATTGCGCATCGTGCTCGACTGCAAAGCGGAATAAAACAGGTTAATCGATAGGTTGATCCCACTTTTTACGCTTTTTTATCGATAGGTCAACCTCTAATCTCACCTCCATCGAATCGCCACCCTTACCGCCGATGGAGGCACACATGTCCCGCGTACTGATCATCGAAAGCAGCGCCCGCCAGCAGGATTCCGTTTCTCGCCAACTGACCCTGGATTTCATCCAGCAATGGCAAGCGGCGCATCCGGCCGACGAGATCACGGTGCGCGACCTGGCGGTGAACCCCGTGCCGCACCTGGACGCCAACTTGCTCGGCGGCTGGATGAAACCCGAGGAGCAGCGCAGCGCCACAGAGCGTGAGGCACTGGAGCGCTCCAACGCGCTGACCGACGAGTTGCTGGCCGCCGACGTGCTGGTGATGGCCGCGCCGATGTACAACTTCACCATCCCCAGCACCCTGAAGGCCTGGCTGGACCACGTGCTGCGCGCCGGCATCACCTTCAAGTACACCCCGACCGGCCCACAGGGCTTGCTCAATGGCAAGCGCGCCATCGTGCTGACCGCCCGCGGCGGTATCCATGCCGGTGCCAGCAGCGATCATCAGGAACCCTACCTGCGCCAGGTGATGGCCTTCATCGGTATCCACGATGTGGACTTCATCCATGCCGAAGGCCTGAACATGAGCGGCGAGTTCCACGAGAAGGGCCTGAACCAGGCCAAGGCCAGACTGGCCGCGGTGGCCTGAGCCGCGACGAATTCCCAACCCTGACACCTTGTTGCTCCTTTGGGTGTGCCTGCCCGGCCATAGAGATGGCCGGGCTTTTTTTGCTCGCAGAAAGTGCGCATCCTGTGCTGGCCTGATCGCCGACAAGCCAGCTCATGGATACAGCGCAGTCCTTGAAAATTGTGCGGTCGGTGTGGGAGCAGGCTTGCCGGCGATGGGCTGCGCAGCAGCCCCACAATCCCCATGGTTGAACTGCCCAGGCCCAACCCGCTAAGGTCCCCGCCTTGATCCACGAGGGCCAACCATGGGCTACCTGATAATCGTCGCGCTGATCCAGGCGTACTCTTTCAACCTGATCGGCGAATACCTGGCCGGCCATGTCGACAGCTACTTCGCCGTGCTGGTGCGGGTGTTGCTGGCCGGGTTGGTGTTCCTGCCACTGACCCGCTGGCGCCAGGTCGAACCACGCTTCATGCGCTCGATGCTGCTGATCGGCGCGCTGCAGTACGGCATCACCTATGTCTGCCTGTACCTCAGCTTCCGCGTGCTGACGGTGCCGGAGGTACTGCTGTTCACCATCCTGACCCCGTTGCATGTGACCTTGATCGAGGATGCCCTGAACCGCCGGTTCAATCCCTGGGCGCTGCTTGCCGCCCTGGTGGCAGTGGCCGGCGCGGCGGTGATCCGTTTCGACACGGTTACCGGCGAGTTCTTCATCGGTTTCCTGCTGCTGCAGCTGGCCAACTTCACCTATGCCGCCGGGCAGGTGCTGTACCGCCATCTGGTGGCCCGCCACCCCAGCGACCTGCCGCACTACCGCCGGTTCGGCTATTTCTACCTGGGCGCGTTGCTGGTGGTATTGCCGGCCTTCCTGCTGTTTGGCAATGCCCAGCACCTGCCGAGCACCGACACACAGTGGCTGGTGCTGCTGTTTCTCGGCCTGTGTCCGACTGCATTGGGGTTGTACTGGTGGAACAAGGGTGCCTGCCTGGTTTCCGGCGGCACTCTTGCGGTAATGAACAACCTGCATGTGCCGGTGGGCTTGCTGCTCAATCTGCTCATCTGGAACCAGGACGAGCCGCTGGGGCGCCTGGCCATTGGCGGTACGGTGATCCTGGCGTCGGTCTGGTTGAGCCGCTTGGGCGGTCCGCGTGCAGGGCTGCCGGGGACCGCCTCGTCGCGCTGAGATATCTGCGCAAGAGGCGCCCGCATGGGCGCCTTGGTCATTCACGCGGGCAATACCAAGGCAGGCTTTGCCCGGCCGGCGGTGACAGGCAAGATGGACGCAGGCGGCTCAAGATCGCCCGTACCGACAATGGATTTGCCTGACACTACAAGGAAGAGACCGTGAACCTTGACCTGACCGACCTGAAACTGTTCATCAAGATCGCCGAGTCCCCCAGCCTGACCCAGGGCGCCAAGCGTGCATGCCTCTCGCCAGGGGCCGCCAGCATGCGCATCAAGTCGATGGAAAACGAGCTTGGGGAGGGGCTTTTTCATCGCCAGCACAAAGGGCTGGTGCTGACCCTGGCAGGTCAGCGGTTGTTGATCCATGCCCGCAAGATCCTGCGCCAGCTCGAAGTGCTCAAGGCCGAATTCGACCACCGCGACGAGGCTGACGGGGCAAGCATGCGCATGTATGTCGCAGGCTTCAGCGCATTCGAGTCGACCCAGCGCCGGTTGGTGCGCTATCTCGCCGATCACGCCAATGTCGCCATCGACCTGCAGCAACGCACGGCCGGGGATATCGTGCGCGGCATTCGCGAGGGCGCCGTTGACATGGGCGTGGTGGTCGGCAGCGACCCTGTCGAGGGGTGCGCCTCGATCACCCTGCCGGTGCTCAACTATGTCGCGGTGCTGCCCAGGCATCACGCATTGGTTGCCAGCGCTTCATTGCGCCTGGGCGACGTGCTGCGCCACCCGCAGGTCGGGTTGGCGACCGACAGCACATTGTGCCGTCTGATCGAGCAGCAGGCCGATATCGATGGCATCGTGGCCCAGTTCAGGATCAAGGTGTCCGGGGCCGAGTCGCTATGCCGGATGATCGCCGAAGGAGTCGGTATCGGTATCGCATCGGATGCGGCGGTGCAGCCCTATCTCGATGTCTGTGGCCTGGTGGGCCGACGCCTCGATGAAACCTGGGCGCGCCAGCAGCACATGATGCTGGTCAGGCATTTCGAACGCATGCCTCGGCATGTCACCGACCTGGTTTCCTACCTGAGCGCCGCCTGAACAAAACCGGCAAAGGGGCCGTGCAGCGGCCCCGATGGCGTGGTCATCGTGTACCGGGCACCAGGCTGAGGATTTCATCGATGGGCATGCAGGCCGGCTCGATTTCATAGGCCCGGTCGTGCTCGAGGATGCTGGTGGCGACCTGGCGCATGGCCGAGTAGGCGCCGCGCAGCATGTGGTTGGCGTAGATCACCGCATTGAAACCGGCATCGGCCAGGCACGAGAAGGTCAGTTGCGGATAGCTGGTCGGCACGCAGACCAGGGGTGTGTGCGGGTGGGTCTGCTTGAAGCGGCGGGCGAATTCGAGGATCTCCTCGCCTGTGCTCTTGCGGCTGTGGATCATGATGCCGTCGGCGCCGGCCTGGGTGTAGGCCCGACAGCGCGCGAGGGCGTCGTCCAGGCCTTTTTCCAGGATCAGGCTCTCGCAGCGGGCGAAGATCATCATCGAGCCTCCCTGGCGATGATGGGTGCCGACCCTGATCTTGTCGCAGAAGTGTGCGACGGTTTCCTGCTCCTGATGCACGCTCAGGCCCAACAGCGAGTTCTTTTTCAGCCCGCATTTGTCTTCGATGACTATCGCCGACACCCCGGCGCGGGCCAGCCATTGCACATGGATGGCGAAATGCTCGATCTTGCCGCCGGTGTCGGCGTCGTAGATCAGCGGCAGGTCGCAGACCGCGAGGATTTCGTTCAGCCGTTCCAGGCGGTCGCTGGGCGAGAGAATCTCGATGTCCGGCAGGCAGCGCTGGGTCGAGTCGGTCAGCGAGCTGGACCAGATGGCATCGTAGCCCAGGCTGGTGTCGCCGGCGCCGAGGCGCACGCTCTTGGCCAGCATGGCCGAGATCGGGCTGTGTGCCTCGAGTACCCGCAGGCAGGCTTTTTCACTGAGCAACTGCCGCAGGTCGATGCGTGCGTCACGCTTGATCACGTTCATATGCCTCATCCCTGTTGTGAGGTGTTCTTCAGGCGGCGAGCACCGACTCCATCTTGTTCAGGTGTTCGCAGGCTCTTTTCACGTATTCGCAGGACAGTGCCTCGATGCGGGTGTGGTCCAGTGCCTGGTGGGTGGCGCGGCAATAGAGTTCGAGGGCGCTGGTGGCATGGAAGAAATGCTGCGCCTCGACCGCGCCGCAATGCACGCTGAGGAACGAGGCGATGCGATGCGCTTCGCCCGCCGTCTTGCCTTGCGCCTCCTTGAGCCAGTCCTTCCACAGGGGCGTCATCACGTTGTACTCCCAGGTATTGAACAACTCGGTCATCGCCATCATCTCGATGGCCTCGACCAGTTGCGGGGCGAGCGGCCGCTTGCTGCCTACCCAGGTGGAGAATTCCTTGGTCACCGGGTTCAGGTAGCGGTCCTGCAGACGCCAGTCCTCCGAACCGCAGATGGCGGTGGCCATGCGCGCATACAGCTTGGAGTGGTGCGGGTGGCCGTGCATCTCGCCCAGGCCGATGTCCTCGACGATGATCTCGCCGCAGTGACGGGCGGCGTCCAGCAACAGCAGCCGGGCCTGGGGATCGTCGATGGCCTCGGACTCCTGCAGCAAGCGCACGATGATGCTTGAAACTGCATGGGCGGCACCGTCCGGGCTGCGCCAGCCACAGAAGAAGGTGCACAGGCTTTCCCGTGACCAAGGCCTGGCGGTGATGCGCTGGTAGGTGTCGAGGTAACCCTCCAGCAGGTCGGCGTGCACCTCGAAGCCTTTTTTCAGGGCGCTGGCCAGCCGTTTGTCCTGCACATCGGTCAGGGCCTGGTCGACGAATGACAGCATGAAATCCGTTTTCTTCATGTCATGTTCTCGCGGGTGGTGGAAAGTCCGGGGTCAGGCAAGCGTTGCTATAAAGTCGGTGAAGCGGCTTAGGCCCTCCTCGAGGTCCTGCGGGCTTACCGAGTAGGACAGTCGCACGGCGCACGGGTCGCCATTGCTGCAGCCAGGCACCAGGGCGATGCGCGCCTCGGTCAGCACCAGCTCGCAGAGGTGGCTGGCGTCGCGGATCGCCTCGCCCTGGTAGCGTTTGCCGAGCAGGCGGGTGATATCCAGGTAGAGGTAGAACGCGCCCTGCGGTGGCGAAAAGCGGATGGACTCGAGCTTCCCAAGCAGCGCCGTGGCGATAGCCAGCTGCCGATCAAGCTGGGCATTGACCTCCGCACCGAACTGCCGCGCACCGTCGCCATGCAGTGCGTTGAGCGCCGCGTACTGGGCCAGGCTGCTGGGATTGGAGGTGGTGTGGGCCTGCAGGTTGTGCATGGCCGTGATCACCGCCTTCGGCGCACAGGCATAGCCCAGGCGCCAGCCGGTGACCGCCTGGCTCTTGGAGAACGAGTCGATGATGATGGTCGAGGCCTTGAGCTCGGGCAGCAGTGCGACCAGGTTGTGATGTTGCTGGCCATCGCGCAGCAGGCTGCGGTAGCACTCGTCGAAGATCACCCAGAGCTTGTGTTTCAGGGCCAGCTCACCGATGGCGACCAGTTCCCGCGGGTCATAGACCACCCCGGTGGGGTTGTTGGGGGTGTTGATGATGATCGCTTTGCTGCGCGGCGACACGGCGGCCTTGACCGCCGCGCCGCGCAGGCTGTGGTTGTCGCCTTTGGTGTTGACGAACACCGGACGGGCGCCGGTCAGTTCGACCTGGGTGGGGAAGGTCTCCCAGTAGGGCCGCGGGATGATCACTTCATCACCCGGATCGAGCAGTACCATGGCGCTGTTGAACAGGGCTTGCTTGGCACCACTGGACACCGCGATCTCATCGGCGTCGTAGTCGACGCCCAGGCGCTGGCTGACGCTGCTGGCCAGGGCCTGACGCAGCCGCGGATTGCCCAGTGGCGGGGTGTAGCGGTTCCACTGTTCGTGGACCGCCGCGATGGCGCCTTGGCGCATGTCCGGGGCGGCGTCGCTGGACAGCTCGCCGGCGGCGAAGTTGATCACCTTGATGCCGGCGTCACGCAGGGCGTTGGCCTTGCTGCGCATGCTCGAGGTGCCGGGCGCGCTGATACGCGCGGATCGTTGCGACAGTCCGTTGCTCATGGTTCACGTCCTTGTTGTTCTCGATCTGGACCGATGTTGCGGATCAGCGGCGCGGCAGTCCCTTCATGCCGTTGTAGATCACCAGGCACAGCGGCAAGGTCAGCAGCAGCACGCAGGCCAGCACCACCAGGCCTTCGGTGACGCCGGCCTGGTCGGATATCGCGCCGATCAGCACCGGGGCGAGGGCGCCACCCCCAACGGTGCCGGTGTAGAACCAGGCGAATACCCGGTCGCGCCGCTCCCGTGGGGCGAAATCCGGAACCAGGCCGCCAAGCACCGATGAGGTGCCGTTGAGCGCCACGCCGATCAGCGGCATCACCAGCATCAGGGGGCCATAGGGCAATACCAATGCCAGCAGGATCAGCAGCGCGGTCAGCACTTCCGTGCAGATCACCGTGCGCACCGGCCCCAGGCGCGCGCCCAGGTAGCCGCAAAACAGCTTGCCGAAGGCGCCGCCGATGAACAGCAGGGCCAGGGCCAGACCAATGTGCTCGGTGCTGGCGCCCTTGCTCTGCAGCAGGAACGGCAGGAAAGTCAGAAAGCCCATGCGTACGCCGCTGTCGATGCTGCCGGTGGCGATCAGCGCCATCAGGCCGGCTGGGGTGCCGGTCGCGTCGGCGACCTTGGTCTTCTTGCTGGCGGCTTCGTGCGCCTGGCTCTTCGGCATCAGCCACCACAAGGCGAAGGCGGCGGCGATGCCGAGCATGCCGAGCAGGGTGGCATTGGTCTGCCAGGAGATGTAGACCAGCACCACCCCGGTCAGGCCGGGGATGACCGCCTTGCCGATATCCCCGGCGAAGTTGTACTGGGCCAGTGCCTGCTTGACCCGCCCGCTGCCCTCGTAGGCGTCGGAGACCAGCGCCGAAGCCAGCGGGTGCTGGGTGCTGGCGCCAAGGCCACCGATCATGAGCGCCAGCAGCAGTAGATTGATGTCCGTGGCCTGGGCCGCCAGCAGGTAGGCGAAGCCCGCTAGGGCAGTGCCCCTGACAAGCAGGGTTTCGCGGCCCCATTTGCGCGCGCTGCGGCTGGCCAGCAACTGGAAGCCGGCCATCATCCCGGCGTAGGCGCCGCGCAGCAGGCCGACCTGGGCATAGCTCAGGCCGAAGGCCGCCTGCCAGATAGGCAGCAGCACATAGATTACGTCGGTCAGGCCATCGTGCACGCCATGGGCCAGGCTGCCAGCGGCCAATGCCTTGCGGCGGTCGGCCGGGTCGCTGCGGTCCGGTTCGTCGAGTGGTTTTTCCAGGGAGATGTCCTGACGCATCGCTTGCTCGCAGTCCTTTGTCCGATACCGTGCCGCCTGTCATTGGGGCGACCTGTTCGCTGCAGGTTAGGAGAAGCGGGGAGAGGCGGGTATTCGTATTTCTCGAAGGTTGGCGTTTAATAATTCTGAAATACTTGTAACTAATTGTTTCTTTATGATTTGTGATAACACAAGTTCATTGTGCACAGCTGAAAAACTTTCCGTTCGTCAGCGATTCGTGGGGCGGGCTTGCCCCCGCGATGGCCGTATCAGCCTTTTCGCGGGACAAGCCCGATCCTACGCCCGCCCAAGATCAGGCCTCGTCGAATGCCCGCATCGAGGTCACCAAAGGCGGCCTGGCCGCTAGCCCCGCACGCATGTCATTACCACTGGGCTGCTGATAAAGGCTCAGCCCGAACTCCGGTAGCACGGCCAACAGGTAGTCGAAGATATCGCCCTGGATGCGCTCGTATTCGGCCCACACCGTGGTGGTGGTGAAGCAGTAGATCTCCAGCGGCACGCCTTCGGCGGTGGTCTGCATCTGGCGGACCATGCAGGTCATGTTCGGGTGCACGTTGGGGTGGCTCTTCAGGTACGCCAGGGCGAAGGCGCGGAAGGTACCGATATTGGTCAACTGTCGGCGGTTGGCCGACAGCCCGGCGTTGTGGCCCTGGGCTTCGTTCCATTCACGCAGCTCCTGGCGCTTGCCGGCCAGGTAGTCGCCGAGCAGACGCACCTGGCCCAGGCGCTGCTCTTCTTCCTGGGTCAGGAAACGTACGCCCGCGGCATCGATGAACAAGCTGCGCTTGATCCGCCGCCCGCCGGACTGCTGCATGCCACGGTAATTGCGGAAAGACTCGCTCATCAGGCGCCAGGTAGGGATGGAGACAATGGTCTTGTCGAAGTTCTGCACCTTGACCGTGTGCAGGGTGATGTCGACCACGTCGCCGTCGGCGCCGGCCTGGGGCATCTCGATCCAGTCGCCGACATGCAGCATGTCGTTGCTGGTCAGTTGCACGCTGGCGACGAACGACAGCAGGGTGTCCTTGTACACCAACAGCAGCACCGCCGACATGGCGCCCAGACCGGACAGCAGCAGCAATGGCGAGCGGTCGATCAGGGTAGCGACGATGACAATGGCGGCAAAGATCCACAGCATCATCTTGGCCAGCTGCATGTAGCCCTTGATCGAGCGGGTGCGGGCGTGTTCGGTGCGGGCGTAGATGTCCAGCAGCGCGTCGAGCAGGCAGGACAGGGCGCGGGTCATGAACAGCAGCGTCACGGCCAGGGCGACATTGCCGAGGAAATGCTGGGCGGCGGCCGACAGCTCCGGCACCAGCTTCAGGCCGAACTGCACCACCAGCGATGGAGTGGTCTGGGCCAGACGATGGAGCACCTTGTTGTGACGCAGGTCGTCGAGCCACCTGAGCGCCTGTTGGCGCCCCAGCAGGCGGCTGGAGTGCAGCACCAGGAAGCGGGCCAGGCGGCCGATCAGCAGCGAGACGAGCAGCAGCACGGCCAGGCCGAGGGCGGCGTGCAGCAGCGGGTGTTGGTCGAGCGTGCCCCAGAGGTCGAGGGCGTCACGCCAGAAGCGTTGGATATCCATGGGCTTGGAAACGGTCTGTGTTGCGGTACGAAGCGTTATTAGAGCGTGGATCGGCGCAAAGTTGCCAAAAGAAATTCGGTTCTGGCCACGGAAAACGTTACCCTATGCAACTGAATTTTTCGCACTTGCCCGAGGTTACCCCGTGTTTTCCCAATTCGCCCTGCACGAACGCCTGCTCAAAGCCGTGGCCGAGCTGAAATTTGTCGAGCCGACCCCGGTGCAGGCGGCGGCCATTCCCCTGGCCCTGCAAGGGCGTGACCTGCGGGTGACGGCGCAGACCGGCAGCGGCAAGACTGCCGCCTTCGTGCTGCCACTGCTCAACCGCCTGGTCGACCGCAGCGGCCCGAGCGTGGAAATCCGTGCGCTGATCCTGCTACCGACCCGCGAGCTGGCCCAGCAGACCCTCAAGCAGGTGCAGCTGTTCTCGCAGTTCACCTACATCAAGTCGGGGCTGGTCACCGGCGGTGAAGACTTCAAGGAACAGGCGGCAATGCTGCGCAAGGTGCCGGACGTGCTGATCGGCACCCCAGGCCGACTGCTCGAGCAGCTCAATGCCGGCAACCTCGACCTGTCCCACGTTGACGTGCTGATCCTCGACGAAGCCGACCGCATGCTCGACATGGGCTTCGCCGAAGACATGGAACGCTTGTGCAAAGAGTGCGAAAACCGCAAGCAGACCCTGCTGTTCTCGGCCACCACCGGTGGCGCGGCATTGCGCGACATCATCGGCAAGGTACTCAAAGACCCTGAGCACCTGATGCTCAACAGCGTCTCGCAGCTCGCCGAAGGCACCCGCCAGCAGATCATCACCGCTGACCACGACCAGCACAAAGAGCAGATCGTGCAGTGGCTGCTGGCCAACGAGACCTACAAGAAGGCAATCATCTTCACCAACACCCGCGCCCTGGCCGACCGCATCTACGGCCACCTGGTGGCCAAGGAGGTCAAGGCGTTCGTCCTGCACGGCGAGAAGGACCAGAAAGACCGCAAGCTGGCCATCGACCGCTTCAAGGACGGCGGCTCCAAGGTGCTGGTGGCCACTGACGTCGCGGCCCGCGGCCTGGATATCGACGGCCTCGACCTGGTGATCAACTTCGACATGCCACGCAGCGGCGACGAGTACGTGCACCGTATCGGTCGCACCGGCCGTGCCGGCGGCGAAGGTCTGGCGATCTCGCTGATCACCCACAACGACTGGAACCTGATGTCGAGCATCGAACGCTACCTCAAGCAGCAGTTCGAGCGCCGCGTCATCAAGGAGGTCAAGGGTACCTACAACGGTCCGAAAAAGGTCAAGGCGTCGGGCAAGGCTGCCGGCACCAAGAAGAAAAAGACTGAGAAGAAGGCGGGCGCCGACAAGAAGGGCGCCGCCAAGCGCAAGCCGTCCGCCAAGCCGAAGGCCAATGCGCCGCTGGCCAGCGCCGATGGCCTGGCACCGCTGAAAAAGCGCAAGCCGGCAGCTGAGTAAGCACTTCCTGCAATGAGCCCGCCACTGCAACGGTGGCGGGTTGCTTCACCTCCTTCCCCAGGGCGCGTAGCCCATTTCCCAAACCCTCTTCCAGCCCGGGCATTTTGTCGCCCGAGCGCCACACTCCTCTGGCATGTGCAGTCAAGGAGGAGTAGCGTATGTACAGCTGTAAATACGATTGTCCCGTGCGATTTGAATGGGACGAGGAAAAGAACCAGCTCAACATCCGCAAGCACGGTATCGACTTCAACGATGTGCCCGAGATGCTCCGTCAGCCGATGCTGGCGCTGCGGGATGAGCGATTCGAGTACCCGGAGGCACGCTGGATCGGCATGGGCTGGATCAATGCCTGGGTCAGCGTGGTCGCCTACACCGAACGGCAGGGTGATGTGATCCGCATCATTTCCGCCAGAAGAGCCACTCGACGTGAGGTAACGCGCTATGTCGAAACCGTCCAGAAGCTGTGAGCAAGACCAAGCCCCGGTCGATACCTCGGACATCCCCGAACTCGACGATGACTTCTTCCGCCGCGCCGAACTGCGGGTGCCGGCCAAGCAGACAGTGACCATCCGCCTGGATGCCGATGTACTGACCTGGTTCAAGGAGCAGGGCGCCGGCTACCAGACCCGCATCAACCAGTTGCTTCGTCAGTACATGCAGGCCCAGCAGCGGCGTTGATCCGGGCGCGGTCAGGTTTTCCTTTCCGCCTCCTTCAGCTCCTGGATGCGCTTGTCGATCAACTGGCACTTGTCCGGCAGGTCCTTGCTGGCGGTGCCGAGATCCATGTGTTGGAGCTCGTCGTTGATCTCCTTGGCCTTTTGAGCGTTCTGCTCGGTCAGCTGGCTCACCAAGCCTGCCAATTGCTCTCTTTTCTGCGTGGCCTCTTCCGGTGTGCAGGCCCAGATGGGCTGCGCGCAGAGCAGGGCTGTCGCGCAGAGGATGCAGGGTAGAGGTTTCATCCTTTGGTTCCCTTGTCAGTCGATTCCTGCGGTGGAGGTCGCTGGCTGGCCGGAAGTTCAGCGCGGGCGACTGGCGGGACAGGTGCCGTCATCCAGATACTATTTTTTGACGATATTAATTTGACGCTTCAGTGATGGCTAAATAGTATCTCACGCTCTTTTTCGCCCATGCTTGCCGTAGCGCTGGCAAGCATGAGTACCTGACCGCCTGATTCACGAGACCTGACATGGACGTCCGCCTGTTTGCCTTCCTGGCCCGCCAACGCTCGGCCAAAATTCAGCCGCGCGAGCAGTTCTGCGGATTGCCCAAGCGCGGTCTGGCGCTGCTGCTGGCCAACGCCATGTTCTGGCAGCCGCTTTGGGCACAGGCCGCCGAAGGCGTGATGGTCAGCGGGCCGGGCACCAGCCTGGGGCAGACGGGCAACGGCGTGCCCATCGTCAATATCGCCGCGCCCAACGGCAGCGGCCTTTCGCACAACCAGTTCAGCGACTACAACGTCGGCCAGCAAGGGCTGATCCTCAACAACGCCACCGAGCGGACCCAGGCCACCCAGCTGGGCGGCATCATCCTCGGCAACCCGAACCTGCGGGGGACGGCGGCCAGCGTCATCCTCAACGAGGTCAACGGCGCCAACGCCAGCCAGCTGCGCGGCTACACCGAAGTGGCCGGACGCGGGGCGCATGTCATCGTCGCCAACCCCCACGGCATCACCTGCGATGGCTGCGGCTTCATCAACACGCCACAGGCCACGCTCAGCACCGGCAAGCCGGTGCTCGAG